>ERZ791934.360-NODE-360-length-64572-cov-5.206535_pt1 | contig 64572 bp, 65 predicted proteins | sample MGYA00510125_ERZ791934 | MGnify/ENA primary metagenome ERZ791934 (study PRJEB30046, sample SAMN00993240) | human gut metagenome | study: EMG produced TPA metagenomics assembly of the A metagenome-wide association study of gut microbiota in type 2...
GACAAAAATTCTATTTTTTGATAAGTTTTTAGAAAAAATTGTTACTTTTAATTTTGATGTGTTTTTATACTTATAATTATCGATTGATATGTAGTTAAAATAACTAAATTAAAACACTCTCCCTTTATTACAGATTTAGTAAAATGGGAGAGTGTTTATTATTAAAATTATATGTCAATATCTTCATCAGTATTGTAAATAGTATCTAGGTTAATATTTTGCTCGATATATTTTTGACTGTTTAAAATAAACGCTGCAACATTCATCTTTTGCTTTAGTTCGTCTATTTCTTTTACAGAAAATTGTTTTTCTGTTTCTATGAATGATTGGTTTACTATCTCTTGTGAAATGATAGGTGGAGTGTATATCTCTTTGACAGATTCAAAAAATTTTGTATAGTCTGTTATAAAACCTCTTACAGGTTCTAAACGGGTTCCATTGTACATTAAAGAAATATTATTATCAAAATTAGGTGCCAGCTGTAAAATTTCTCCTGTTTTAATATTTCTCAAAACACCATAGTTATGGATATGACGGTCTACATTCATACATACAGCGTCTAAATATAACATATCTGCATAGTCTTTCGCTATTTTGGGATTGATGTCATAAAAGGTTTTAAAGTTGTATAAAAAATCAATTTCTTTATTTTCTGGAATCAAGCCTTGTGCATCTTCAAAATTTACGGTTGCGCTATCCGTGAAGTCTTTGCAATAAATGATATTCTGATTGTATCGATTGTAATCCACCATATTACAGCCTAATAATTTTCCTAATTTGGAAATATAAATTTCTGAAAACAGAGACTCTAATGGCTCTTTTTTATACATATACCAATGGTGCTCTGTTATTTTCCAACATTTTTCATAGCTGCCGATATTGGTTAACTCCGGTGTATGTTGAAACGGTAAATTAAAACCGGAAGGATCGCCATTTAGTGCAACTTCGGCAAAATCATTGGTTTTAAAGCGTACTTCATCATAAGTTAATTTGCTATCAGGTGGTTTTACCCAGTATGTGTCAGTAATAGTTGCTGCATGGACTGCCAATACTGTATTAACATCGTCCTTCTCTTGTAGGCGCAGCATTCTTTTTAGCAGCCTTGAATTAGTTCTATGTGAATCTATCGCACGTTCTTCCAACCATTTTTCTAAATTTCCGGTGCGTTTTAAATATAAAGGAACCAAATTTGGACAAACAATTTCTAATTTGTCTTCTATATATTTTGCAACCACTGTATCTTTTGATAATATGATTAAATCCTGCATTATTTTCACCTGCCTAAAAGATAAAATTAAGAACTTTTAAGATTTATATTTATAAGTCATTGATGACGGTATTTTGTTCTTTCTTCTTTTGGGATCACAATAGGAGCAATATTATTTTTCAATAATTCAAAATTTATTAGCAGTCTGCCGGTACGGCAATTACCGTCTTCAAAGGGAGGTATTTGCTCAAATTGAATATGATTAATCGCAACTTTTTCAAAAATACTCTTGTATTGCGTGTGATTATAGTTATCAACAAAATACATCATACTTTCTTTTACTATGTTGGGAGCAGGGAGTTTCCAAAACAAAAGGATATTAAGAAATAACCTGTGTTTTCCTGCTTGCAAATAGAAATACAGTAAAAAGATACTTCACATTAGAATAGAGGTATCTTTTTTTACTTTATAAAAAATATGATATCATAAACATTTCATAAAAGCAATTTATACTATAAATAATAGGAGGTATAAAAAACGATATGCTAAGAAATTCATTATTGTATATTAAAAGAAAGAAGAAAAAATCTATAATTGTATTATTTATACTAACAGCAATTTTAATAAGTCTATATACTTGTTTATCAATAAATAAGTTTAGCAATAATGTGGAGAGTATTATTTATAGAGCAGCCAATTCTTCATTTATTCTAAAGAGTAAAAACAGCCAAGAATTGTTTGATACAAAGGAAGTTGAAGGTATAAAGAACTTAGATAGAATTACTGATTATAATCTTGAATATGAAACACTTGCACAATTAAAAGGTGATGATGTTTTTGGTGGCGAGCAAAAAGTTGAAATATCAAATTTAAATTCTGAATATGAAAATCTTTTAAAGATTTATGGAGTAAGAGATTCTAGTTTAAGCAGTGATTTTACAAGTGAAGTATTTAAAATAGTAGAAGGAAGACATATAGGAAAATACGATAAAAATAAGATAATAGTTCATGAGGAGTTAGCTAAACAGAATCAATATAAATTAGGTGATAAAGTTTCAATAAAACAAATTAAACAATACGATCCTAATGATGAGGATATTAACTCTAATATTGGATTGGAAAATGAGTATGAAATAGTTGGTATTTTTTCTGGGAAGAAACAAGAAAATTATACTGGATTCTCCTCCGATTACAGTGAAAATATGACCTTTATTGACTATAGTTCAAGTCAAAAAATATCTGGCATAGATTCTAATTATGAAAAACTAAATCAAGCAACGTATTTTGTAGATAGTCCAGAAAGTATGGACAAGGTAATTTCGAGTATAAAGAATATGAATATTAATTGGTCAAATATTGAGCTTGAAAAGAATACAAAGAGCTTTGATGATATATCAACTGCCGTAGGATCAATTAAAGGAATAATACAAATAATTACATATTCAGTTATATTAGGAGGTTGTATAGTACTTTCTTTAATATTGATACTATGGCTAAGAGAGAGAATTTATGAAATAGGAATATTATTATCAATAGGAATAGGAAAGCGTGAAATTATAGGGCAATTTATATTGGAGTTAATTTTTATATCTATTCCAAGTTTATTTATTTCAACTTTAATAGGAAATTTAGTAACAAGAAAAATATTAAGTGAGATTATATTAAAAGAAAAAATTATGAGTACATTAAGTAATACATCTAATAAGATATTTGGAAGTGAAAATATTTTTATTATTTGTCAAAGCTATGGGTTATTAATTTTAATAATATTATTATCAGTTTTAATCACTTCAGGAATAATATTGATGAAAAAGCCAAAAGAAATTTTATCAAAAATGAGTTAAGGAGTTAAAAAATGAGTATATTAAATATGAAAGATGTTAGTTATAATTATAAAAATTCAAAAGAAACAATCTTAAGAGATGTAAATGTAAATTTTGAATTAGGAAAATTTTATGCCATAGTAGGAAAATCTGGAGTAGGAAAATCTACTTTTTTATCACTACTAGCAGGGTTGGATGTTCCGGTTAAGGGAGAAATACAATTTGAAGGTGTAGATATATCTAAAAAGGGATATAGTCATCACAGAAGAAAACAGATTTCTTTAGTATTTCAGAACTATAATTTAATTGACTATTTAACACCTATGGAAAATGTTAGGTTGGTAAATAAAAAAGCCAATAAAGAAATATTACTAGAATTAGGATTAGATGAAAGTCAAATTAATAGAAATGTAATGAAGTTGTCTGGAGGACAGCAACAAAGAGTTGCGATAGCAAGGGCGCTTGTATCTGAAGCACCTATAATTTTAGCAGATGAACCAACAGGAAATCTTGACGAAAGCACAGCACTTGAAATAATTGAAATGCTTAATAAATTAGCAAAATCAAGAAATAAATGTGTAATAGTAGTAACTCATAGTAAAGAAGTAGCAAAGGCAGCAGATTATATTTTAGAAATAAAAGATAAAAATTTAAAAGAAATTAATTTTAAGAAAAATAGTTAGTTTAATAAAGGAGATAATAATAAATGTTAAAAAATGCATTATCATATATAACAAGAAAAAAACTTAAGTCAATAATTATTTTTGCAATAATATTAATAATGGCAACACTTAGTTTAGTAAGTATATCTATAAAGAATGCAACTAATGCTGCATCAAAAGAGACGTTTAAAAATATAACAAATAGTTTTTCAATGCAGATAAATAGAAAGGTTAACCCTGGAACAGCAAGAGGTGCAGGAAATGTAAAAGGTAAAGACATTAAAAAGATAGCTGATTCAGAAGAGATAGAAGGTTATATTAAAAGAATAAATGGTGTTGGAGATCTTGTAGATCATGATATAATTGAAACAGAAGAAACACAGAGAAACCAAAGTGCTGAAAGAAAAAAAAGTTTTAAAAATGCAATAATGGTTACAGGAGTTAATGATTCATCTAAAGAAGATAAATTTGTATCAGGCGCCTTTAAGCTTGTAGAAGGAAATCACTTAAAAACGGGTGATAAAGGAAAAGTTTTAATACATAAAGATTTAGCTGCGAAAAATAATCTAAAAGTTGGAGATAAGATGAAGATAAAATCAAATCTTTTTGACGCAGATAATGAAAAACAAGCTAATGAAACTATAGAAGTCGAAATAATTGGATTATTTGAGGGAAAGAATAAATCAGGTGTTTATTATTCACAAGAATTTTACGAAAATAATGTAGTTACAGATATTGATACTGCTGCTAGATTATATGGGAATACTGAAGATACAGCTATTTATCAGGACGCAACTTTCTTTGTAAAAGGAGATACAGATTTAGATGCTGTGATAAAAAAGATGAAGAGTTTAGATATTGATTGGAAGTCATACGATTTAATAAAGAGCTCAAGTAATTATCCAGCATTACAACAATCTATTTCTGGTATATATAAAGTAGCAGATAAATTATTTTTAGGTAGTTTAATTTTTGCAGGAGTAGTCTTAAGTTTACTATTATTATTGTGGATAAATGCACGAAAAAAAGAAATAGGAATTATGTTAGCGTTAGGAATAACAAAGGCTAAAATAATGGGACAATTCATTATGGAATTAATGATAATAGGATCCTTTGCATTTACTGGCTCATACTTTTTGGCTAACTATACAGGCAAAATAATTGCAAATAAAGTACTAAACAGTGTTACATCAGATATTGCAAAAAAAATGGCATCAGAGGCATCTTCAGCAAATCTTGGAGCCGGAGTTGAAGTCGATGGATTTAATAAAACTCTAACAAGTCTTAATATAAATATAAATTCTTTAGATATGGTCTATGTAGTTCTATTGGGTGTAGGAATAATGTTAATAGCACTTCTTATAGCATCGAATAAAATGCTAAGAAAACATCCAAAAGCATTATTAACAGCTATTGAATAGAAATACTGATTTAGTTGTTTTATATTGTAGAAAGGAAAGCTAAAAGATGAATATACTAGTAGTAGAGGATGAGGATATAATTCTAGAAGGGATATGTGAATATTTAGGTGAACATGGATATTATTGTGTTGCTGCATCAGATGGACAAGAAGCGATAGAAAAATTTAAAAATAATGAAATTCACTTGGTTTTATTAGATATTATGTTACCTAAATTAAATGGAATAGAAGTTTTACAATATATACGGAAAATTAGTAAAATTCCAGTTTTGATGTTAACAGCTTTTAATGATGATGATTATAAAATTAAAGCTTTTTCAGGACTTTGTGATGGATATATTGAAAAACCTTTTTCACTTTCTTTGCTTGCAACAAGAATTAATGCCTTGTTGAAAAGACATTATTCGAATTATTCGATTTTCCACTACAAAGATTGTCAAGTTCATTTTACAAGTTATAAGGCAACATATCAGGGAAAAGATGTATCTATTAATGCAAAAGAACTTAAAATACTGGAGCTTCTTTTAAAGCATGAAAATATAGTGTTAACGAGAAATCAGATTATAGATGGCGTTTGGAAGGAAGATGAATCGATTCCATATGATAGGGTAGTAGATGTTTATATAAAAGAACTTAGAAAAAAATTAGGATTGGATTGTATAAAAACTATAAGAAATGTAGGGTATAAGATAACGATAAAATGAAAAAGATAAAATTATTTCCTAAAATATTTTTATATACATTTGCTATTATGTCATTTTTAATAATAATTAGCCACATTCTAATTTATTTTATATTTCCAATTATGTATTTGGGACATAGAAAAGATAGTATAAAAAATACTGCAGATACTTTAGCTGGAAGTATAGATGGATTAGATAAGTCTTTCATTAATGAATATTTAGAATTGTTTTCTAAAAATAATGAAATTAAAATTTTTATTAAAAATGGAGCTATGAATAATGAAGTAGATTTAGATGACAAAATAGATATAAATCTTGACAGTGAAAATAATTCGCTTATTATAGAAGAAAGAAGTATTAAAACTAAAGAAGATGAAAATTTAGTTTTATATTTTGTATCTTCACAGGATATGAAAAGAGAGGCTAAAAATATTAGCTTATCATTTTTACCATATACTTTAATTGTTAGTTTTATTTTTTCTATTGTTATTTCATATTTTTATACCAAAATGATAGTATCTCCAATAGTTGAAATAACAAAAGTAACCAATAATATGATGAAACTAGAAAAAGATGCATTACTAAAAGTAAAATCTTATGATGAAATAGGAAGTTTAAAAAATCAAATTAACACATTATATATTAAATTGCTAGGGGTTATAGATGATCTAGATAAAAAGAATAAAGAAATTATAGAACTTGAAAAAATGAAAGTTGAATTTCTAAGAAGTACATCACATGAACTTAAAACACCTCTTGCAAGTTTAAGAATTATTTTAGAGAATATGAAATATAATGTTGGTAAGTATAAAGATAGAGATAAATATCTTAGTGTATCTATTGAAACTATTGATAAATTGACAAAAATGACAGTTGAAATATTGAAAATATCTTCTTTCCAAGAGTTAAAAGACGATAAAGAACTTTTAAATATTAATCAAGAGATTAAAACTATTTTAGAAGATTATATGGTTTTAGCGAATAATAAAAATATTGAGATAAATAACTTTTTAGATGAAGAAGAAATTTATATGTCTAAACTTGCACTAAGCAAGGTTTTAGCAAATTTAATTAGCAATGCAGTAAAGTATTCATATGAAAATGGTAAGATAAATATAGGCATAAAAAATAATTGTTTTTTTATAGAAAACTCATGTGAACCTTTAAATGAAAAACAGATAAAAAAATCATTTGATTTATTTTCTGGAGTTGAAGATAAGAACAGTAATGGATTAGGCCTTTTTGTTGTAAAAAATATATTACTTAACTATGGAATCAATTATAAATTCGAGAAAAGTGATATAGGCATGATTTTCTATTTTGAATTACCTGATATATATTCATAAATATGCAACGATTTATAAAGTTATGAGGACTCACTGCACTTCAAAACTTGTATTTTTTACCCGATAGGTCAAAAATCGCATATCAGCACAAGAAATTATATGATACAAGGCGTATGCTCCTATGAGTATATGCCTTTTTGATTGGAGTATGCCACAAAAAGGCGTACTACTCCCTTAGTTTATATCTCTTAATTAACTTAGAGTAAATATATTTTTCTTCTTTTAGGTTAGTTAGTTATAATACACTAGTTATATGGGGTGTCAATTTTGTCATAGGCGCCATGTCATTTTTTAGGTATCAAATTCGCATAGAAAAGATTTTATTTAATGAACGCATAATTTTAGAAAAAAACTGATGATTCTGTGCTGCTGAAATATAATCTTTAGCTGCTGGTTTAGTTGGATGAGCTGCTTCGGCTTGTTCTTTTAGTAGGAACGTACTGAATCTGCCAAAAGAGGCCTTAAAAGAAATGACACCAACCTTTACCAGTTCTTTAATTGCTCTGTGTACTGTGCGCCAACATACTTTTAAATCTTTTGCAATGGAATCAATACAAAGAAAACTTTTTCCGTTTTTATTCACATGATTTTTTAAATAACAGTATACTTTCAAAGATGTTCCGTTTATATCTTCTTTTATAATTTCTGTTGAAATAGCATATTTCTTTGAATTTTCTTTTGGCATAGAAAATACCTGAGAAGCTGCGTTAACAGCAATCTCAGGCTTATCCAGAAGTGTATACAAATTAGCAGTTTGTTCTCCTTTTCTGGTATATTGATATTCTTTTTTCATAAGTCCCTTTTGTACCAGCTCTCTTAAAGCACGGTTGACTGTACTTACACTTTTTCCTATCATTTTTGCAATTACTTCTTTCCGAATAAAACAATCTCTGGTTTTATTATTGGCATGTTTTGCCAGTACATGATAAACCTTAAATGTATTTGCAGACAAATTGGCTTCCATAGCTGCATGACTATAGCAATAAAATGCCATGTTTTTCACATCCCTTCTAATTTTTCTATTTACTGTGAATTCTATTAACTGTTGATTTTGCAAAATACCGAGACACTGTAAATGTAGATTTTGTTAAACTAGCTTGCAGGGCTGTGGTATTACATAAAAAATAACTCATATGAAATCTCCTTTATATTTGACAAATTGAAAAATGATGTTATAATAAAATTGTATTAGTCAAAATAAATAACTCATAGGAAAACAGCCGATAGACATGTACCAGTCTAATCGGTTGTTTTTCTTTTTATCATTAGATTTGAGAAGCCGTAATCATAGTTTCCGTATCAGTAATTACCTGATGAAATATACCTGTAAATGCTTCTCTTGTTTCAGGAAAGATTAATGTTGTAAGACCGATTGCGGCTAATATCAATAAACAAATTGTAGCGATTAGTTTTACGAATCGAATCAGCATTTTAACTGTAAATTTTGTCATATTTGCTTTTTCTACCACAACAACGTTGTTATCTTTGATATTATGCTTGTCTTTTAGCTTCTGCTGCTCTTCCTGACGTTTTTTATCTTCTTTATATTTAGATACCAAACTCGTCTTAAATTTCGCCATAGGCGTTCTCCTTTGCAGAATTCATAAATAAAAAAGGAAAGGTGTATTACAACCTTTCCTTTTTATAATTAATAATTTTTAATCTAACAACGCATTATAATTTCTATGTGCATAAATAACTCTTGCAATTGTTATGAGTTTTTTTGGTTCGTCCACATAATAAAACATAATATAATTCTTTACTATTAATCTACGATATTCTTGTTTTAAAGGTCGAATTGAATAATAGACAGGGTTTATATAAGGAAACTCAGTTAGTTTGTCAGCACTTTCTATCATTTCATTTGCTAATCTTTCGGCTGCCACGGGATTTGATAGTTTTTGGGATATATATTTTGCTATATCCACCATATCTTGCATTGCTATTGGTAAATACTCCAACGTATACATTTCATTATCCCCCGATAGCTTCTTTCATTGCTTTTAAAACATCTTTAGAGGAAAAGCGTTTATCTGTTAGTTCAGCTTCTTGTTCGGCCTCATGGAGTTTAAAATATACTTCACTGTTAAACTGTAAATTTTCATATGCTTCCATACTTAATACGACCATATCTCCAAATCCGTTTTTGGTTAGAAACACAGGCTCCGCAGTTTCATGAACCATTTTGGAAATTTCAGAAAAATTGTTCCTTAAATCGGATACAGGTCTAATTTTTTTCATAATAAACACCTCCTGTACATATTTTAGCATAATTATGCTAAAATCTCAACTATATTATTCACCACCTGCCATGAGATGATTCTTCCATAGGTTCTGTATCGTTTGATTCTTTTTTAGATATTGTTTTTTCTTTTTTGGTTTCTTTTTGTTCATTATCTTTCTTTTTTGAATCAGCAAAATGTGCGGTATCAGCAAGAACTTCAAATGTTTTTCTGGTATTACCTTCTTTATCCTTATAGGTTCCGGTTTGTATAGAACCGTGGATTGCAATCATTTGACCTTTACGAAAGTATTTGCATATAAATTCTGCGGTGGAACGCCATGCTACAATGTCTATAAAATCTGTTTGACGTTCATCACCTGATTTATATGAACGTTCGACAGCAATTGAAAAACTTGTTACTGCAACATCATTTGGAGTATGGCGAATTTTGGGGTCGCTTGTTAAACGTCCCATTAATACTACTACATTTAACATTAGTATAACCTCTTTTCTGTTATTTTCTTTTTCTTCCCCAAAAATAGTTTTTTCTTTTTTCGGGAACTTCATTGACAGGTTGCTGTGTCTCATGTTTAAAGACACGGTTCCAAACCGGATTTCCATTGCTGGAATAAAAAAATAAATCCGGTGTAAATGTTGCAAAATAAGTGTATTCTGCCTTTTCTTCCATTAAAGCTAATACATCTTCATGTTCGGATTCGGGAGAGAAGGAAAATATGTAGTTTACATCATTGTCATAAAATACTTGCAGAGCTTGCTGCATGTACAGAAGTTCATTTGGTTTTGTTCCACAAACTACAAATTTTATATTTTTCTCTAAAAAAGAAATCAGGGCAAAATCGTCTGGGCGATATATACCAAAATCATAGATATAGTAATCATAACCCAGCTTTAAAATATCGCTGATTTTATCTTTTTTATAAAACATATCTACATTCTGATAAGTTATTTTTCCCAACTGTTCATCAATGGTAACGCCTTCGTCGTAAAATTCTTTTAGCAATTCTAAATAACCGTTAGGATTCATTTCAATATAACAAGCCTTTTTATTTTGTATGTTCAGATATTTTACCATTTGAATACATTGTGTGGTTGTACCGATTCGTCCTACACTTCCCACAACGGCAATTGTTTTGTAGTTATTATTGGGATTGAGTGGTTTAGGGGAAAGGGGAATTTGATTTGGAGAATGTTCTTTTGTAAATGAAATATCATCTATTCCGTTCAGTGCAGTTTCTAACTGCTCCTTTATTTTTGATAGATTGTTAGAAGTTAAAAAGTTGGTAATGCCTACACTGCACAATTCCTGAACAATTTCAGAGTTTGTACCGTAGCCTTGTGCAAGGATGATAATTCTGCTTGTTGTAGAAATATGTATATTGTTAATCGTTTCTGCAATTTCCTTGCTGGAATCAGTTAGCATATCAATATTAATAACGATAAAGTCGTATTTTTCTTGTAATGCAAGATTCTGAATATTTTCCAAAGAGGTTACAAGACCGGTAATCCTGATTGGGATTTGTTTTGCTTTTGCAACTTCTGATATAAAGAATCCGGCTTGTTCTGTACCGATAAACAGTATCACATTTGTTTACTCCTTTCTGTAATATCTTCACATCTTAGCTGGGACGAACCGTCCCAGCTTTTTTATTTTTATATATCCAAATCATCTTCCACAACTCGACTAACTGGAATATTTTGTTTTGTCAATTCTATATCTTCCAAAATATTTTTTTCAGGGATTGTTAAAGTGTTGTTTTGGCGTTGTTCGTATTCCTCAAGAGAAATTATATGAGCATACGCTTCCATGTAATCAGCAGCTTTATCCGCGTCTTTAATTGCGTTTATCAGAGTTTCTGGCTTTTTTGAGATTTCCTGTATCCAACTTTGTATATAGGCTTTATGATTATCAATATGTTCCTGTGTCTGCGGTGTATTAAATCCCAAAAAGCAAGAAGATATTTCTGCTACCAATTCTTCGTAAGCATATGCTTCACTGCCGAACGGGTTATTTTGTATGTTCCTGTTTAATCGTTTTGGGTGTCCTGTGCTATGAGCCAACTCATGAAATGCAGTTGCGTTAACTTCATAGTCAGAGTGAAACATTTTAACTGGAGGTAAATGAATTTCATCTAATTTAGGGCTGTAATATGCTCTGTCACCCTCATAAATAATGGGTACATTCATGTTTTGTGAAAGCATATTTACAATATTGGATAATTCCACATCACTTTTTTGCACTTCAAAAGGTGGGATTCCGTTAATTTGGCTTGCATTGAATACGGGAGTGAAATTTGCTCTAAAGGTATAATTCAAAACACTTGCGCCTTCTTTGATTTCTTTTTTGAATTGCGCCCATGTGATAGCTTTTGAATGTTTTGTATTTGCCACATCTTGCAACTTGATAGGATACCAATACTCAACATAAGTTGCTTTGCTGCCTTTTTGCAGCTTCCATTCCTGACTGGGGTGATATTTCTTTTCTTTGTCCATGATTTGTACCATAGTTGCCCAACGTGGGTCATCATACCCCAGTTCTCTTGCTGTCAATCCCAAACGCAGAGTGTTGATTCCTTTGTATTGTTTGCCCGATATTGCGTTGACCGGTCTTGTAGATACCCAACCTTGTTTCCATTCCAAACCTTCTTCCTCCAAAACTCCGACAAATTGTTTTGCCAGTTCTTCACGAAATTCTTTAGAGTTTTTTGGCTTGCTCATTTTTGTTTTCCTCCTGAATCATTTCTTCCTGTTCTTCCATTGTTAATGTATCAGTATCAATAAAAATAATTTTTTCATCTTCGTACATAATATTTTCCTTTCTGCTGGGACGAACCGTCCCAGCTAAAGTGATAAGTAAAGGTTGGGACGGTTCGTCCCAAGTAAGTATTTTAAATATCAAAATCGTCCACGTCGTCACAAATATGTTCTATTTCCTTTTGGACTTCTTCTTGTGACATGCAATGAGGAACACGAGCATAAATACCTTTTTGTAAATCCTCATTCCAATCTTTTAAAACAGATGTATAATCCGTAATACTTCCAGTCCATTCCATTTCCTGTAATTGTTCTTTTACTTTTTGACTTGCTAATTCTCCTGCCTTGTCATTATCTAAACTTAGGATTAAGGTATCTATTTCAGGTTGTTGTTCTAGGTGGTGGAAAATAGATTGTCTTTTTGTCGTACCACTCAAAGCAAGATAGTTATAATTTTGATATTCCCCTTGTGTGGCGGCAATAATAGTAGCGATAGATAAAACATCTATTACACTTTCAGCAACGATTAATTTATTTGAGTTATGATTCAAATAAAAACACTCGTTATAATTGCTATTCACAACATCAGCCACAAATTTTTTTTCAGTATTTGTACCTCTTTGATTAGCAAAGACAGGTTTTTGATTCTCGTTATAACCTACAAATACACAATTTTTATGTACATCTTGAAAAAGGTGATTAGAATTTATTAAATCATTTACAATATCCGCATTGATTTTTCTTGTTTGCGTTAAATATGCAAACACATTTTTGTTATTATTATCTTTTTCAGGAAGAATGAATTCTTTTGTATTTAATGTTGTTGGGACGGTTCGTCCCAGAGAAGATTGTGCAGAGGGTTGTATATATGCAATATCATTTGAGATATTCGCAATTGATTTTAGTTGCTCCACTGCGCCACCAAAGTCAACATTCCCAAAATATCGGACAAAATCAATTACATCACCGCCTGTCAGTTGAGAATTATGCCAGAATTTTTGTTTTTCAGGGTGAATCATTAAACTATCATGTTCTTTACTGGTAAGATAGTTTCCTTTTTTTATTAATGTAAGTCCATATAAAGGGGCTAAATCTTCAATACGTACTCTTTGTTTGATTTCCTGAATGATTCTGTCTATTTCTTCTTTTTGATTTTTTTGGTTTGATATGGAATTCATCTTCTGTTCAGTGACATAATCTTGTATATTGTCAACGGCTTTGGAAATCGTATCATGTTGATATTCGCCATAATAAATCTGATTTTGTTCCAGATATTTTTTCAGTTGATTATCTATTTTGATACTTTCGTCTAAATTATGAATTCTACCATTTGTTTCAAACGTTTTTCCACGGTTAATAAAAATATTAAAATTGCGGTTTTTGTTAAATTCTTTTAATACTTGTTGTTCAAAATCGGGAGTTAATTCTTTATTATAGATAGCACTTAAAATAACAGGTGAATCGGTGACAATGAAATTTACTTTGCCAAGAAGCGTATTCACTCGCCTTTTTTGTTCTTCAAATAAAAGTTGTTGGTGCTCTCTTGAACCGTCCAATAAATCCATACGATTTTCATATACCAATTCTTTTGCATATTCTTGTACATATTCAGCTGATAATCCGTGCTTTTTGAGTTCTGAACAAATTTCCATTGCACAGGTGCTTTTACCTGCACCCGGGCCACCAAATAAATTAATAACAACAGTTTGATTTTCCATAACATACCTCTTTTCTGAATCAAATAAAAAAACGCTGCATAAAAGCAGCGTTTTTGTTGGGACGGTTCGTCCCAGACTTTTTTATTTGTAAGGTTTTTCAGCAATGATCAGCTTCAATGTTTTTTGTCTCTTTTTTCTGTTTAACATAGGTTTTGATACGCTGAAAGAGCTGCATAAGCATACGTAAGAAAGGCTTTTTATAATAAAAATTCTTTCTTACCCAGAGAAATCCATCGGGATGAAGGAGAATAATTTTATTGCCAAGGTGAGCTAAATCTTCAGCCTGAACAATTCTTTCTTTTGATTGACTTTCAGAAGTAGTAACGTTGTTTGCACTTTTTGATTTGCTGTATTTGGTTACTACTTCATGGCCTATGAGCAGTGAAAAATACTCTTGGGTGTCGTGATCAACAATTCCGAGTATAACGTTAAACCGGAAGTTGTTCATCATGGACATTCTTTCGTCTCTGCCGTAAATCATATCAATGTCCGCCATGCTTTGTGTCAGTACCATAATTCGGATTCCTTTTTTTCGCAGTTTTCTTAACGCTTCTGTTATTTCCATACGTCCAAAACTGGCAAATTCATCTATGCAAAATAAAATGGTAGGCTTTTTATAGTTTTGTCGATTTGAGAAAAATTCCATACATTGACTGGTAATAATACGGAGCAGGGGAGAATACAATTTTAATTTAGAATCTTCTACAATAACAAAAACATTATGGTATTCTAATTCTTTTGGTGTAAAAGCTGGCTCATCTTGATTTGGTCTGCGAAGTGATCTTTTCACTTTTGCATTGGTAGCGAACAACTTTAAAACTTTGTCAACAGCCTGCTTACAACCGGCTGTGTTTTTTTCATTTCCTCCGGCAAAAGAATTAATGTATTGAATCGCATTAAAATTGTTAGTATCATCAATCAAATTAAATAAATCTTTCCAGCTGCTTCTAATAATGAGTTCGCATATTTCAACAAAATCTTTTTCTCGATGATAAAAAGCAATGAATGCAGAAGTTAAAATTTTTCTTCCCTCTTGTGTGAAAAATTCTGTTGCGTCTGAATTGGATTTTTCTTTATCAGGCATAAGTTGTAAGGCTAATTGTTCCAAAGCCTCATTTTGTTCATCTACGTCATCCAAGTCATCTATTGCACCAAAAATATTGTAGGGAATGGAATCAGGATTTGCAGGTTCATAAATCATTTTGTTAGGTTTTTCAATATTTCTGCAAATATCTCCGGATATATCAATTGTAAAACTGGTTCCCTGCCATGCTTGCAAAGTCGGAATTAATAGGGCAGAGGTCTTGCCAAGACCAGAACCACCGAAAACAGCAATATGTCCTTCGGCATTTGTGGGGGAACAAATCAGTTTGTTAAAAGCATATTTTCCAAAAACAATGCCGTTTGCTTTTTTACGGGACATTTTTTTAAGCTGTGTCATTTTATGTTTCTTTCCGGTTTTACCCTTAAAATGTTTTACAGCAACTATTGTATAGAGTAAAATTAAAATGCCAATCAAGCATGGAATGATAATAGATAAATTTTCATTGAATTTCATGAACAGTTCGGAGATAGAAATCATCTACCATCGCCCCCTTTCCACAGAGTGTTCGATATTTCTGTCTCGTTCGGCTTTCAATTCAGAAACAGTTTTGTTACCACCTTGTGCTTTGGTAATGCCGGTCATCACTTTAGCGTCGATACCGTCATTTTTTAAGTGTCTTTGTAAATCAGGATGAAAATTTCTTAATTCCTTTTTGTTAAGAACATCATTGGCACAAATTTTTTCTCCGCCATGTTTTTTATCCGGAGCGACGGGAATAAAAAGAAAGTGTAAATGAGGCTGGCCGCTTTCGTCATTATGAACAGTTGCTTGAATTACATTTTCAATTCCATACCTGTTAGATAAAAATTGAAAAGATGATTGAAAAAACATGTCATAATCAGCTTCGGATAAATCTTTTGGAGCAGTAACCACCCAGCCGGCAAGAACTTTTACATCAGGACGGTTATAGCAATATAATTCAGATTTTCTTTGTTTAAAGTAGTCATACTCACTGATGTGTCTGTCAGGAGTGAGGGAATAGTTTAGATTTATTTTGTTTCGGTCAATGTCTGGATTTGAGGAATTTTTAATGGTTCGGTTATTATGTCTGATTTCATTGACTACGGCTGCCAGCGTAAATTTTTCGACGCTTGCCATATAGCACTCCTTTCTGCTGGGACGAGCCGTCCCGGCTTTTTTCTGTTCTTTAAGGAAAAATTATAAATATACCAATTCGTTCAGAATTGGTATTGGGGTAGTCTGGGACGGTTCGTCCCAGACTTTTTATTATTCTTTTAGGTAATTCCATATAAGTCAATTCGTTCAGAATTGAGTATATGTCGTTTACAGACGAAAAGTCTGTGAACGAAAAAACCAGTCTAATTGCTTTACCAATTAGACTGGTTAGGTGGGGTAGTGTACAGTAGTACACGGAGGGGGCACAGCTTCCTTGATAGCTTTTCGTTGGGACGAACCGTCCCAGCGAAAAGAGAAGGGATTTCAAAGGGATATTTCCCTTTGACGGAAGTCCAGAAGGCAGAGCCTTTTGGCAAGATAAGTGAAATTGCTGGGACGATTCGTCCCAGCAATTGAACGGTGGGAGTTCTTTTTGTTTGTCCAGAGGACAAATAAAAAAACTGCCATATCTTGTATGGCAGAACAGAATGGAGCTTTGCACAATCAGGGTATAGATACCCTGTGCAGATATGCTATCCATGTTAATAGGATAGAGGTATCTGCAAACCCACAAAAAATTGTGGGTTTCTGCAAAGTGTAATTCTGTGATGTCGTTTGCAGACAGTAGTCTGTAAACGAAAAACCGTCGCAACGGTTAGCAGGGGATGTGCATTTATGTACATGGGGAAGAATTCCCCTTTTACTGTTGCTGGGACGAACCGTCCCAGCAAGTCAAGACAGTGACGCAATGCGTTCATTTGCTTTCTCGATTTTTTCTTCGTTTTCCTTTATTAGACTTTCATTCGTTTTTATAGTTTCCTCTAATTTTTTAATTTCAGATGTGTTACGTGTAATTTTTTTATTGGTTTCTGTAATTTCCTTTTCAGTTTGATATTTTTTATCTTCTTCCAGTTGCAAATTTACATTTTCAATATTAGTAATTTGAATCTTAATATCTTCGTTTTGTTTTTGTAATTCTTCAATAGCAGCTTGATATTGTTCGATACTGTCCTGTGCTTGTTCTTGCAAGTATTCTTCCTTTGTCTTTGCAGTTATGTTGTCTACCACTTTAATTTCATTTCTATTTGTGTATAGTCTTACAGAATCGGCGGTATTATCGTCTTTAATTTGGATTTGCAATGTAGCTTGTCCGAAGTTGTTAGGGACATTTTTGATATGCATGACATAATAATTGGTTTCGCTGATAATCGGTGTAAGTGTTGCCTTATAATCTTTTCCACCTACATTAACAATACAATTGGATTGATACGTGTCTTTTCCGTTATAATCATTGTTTTCCATTGATACAATGATTTCCATTAATTTTTGTTCAGGGGAATAGTTCCAACGAACTAAAGTAACCGTGCGAGTAGGAGAGAAATTTGCAACTTGCCCCGGTGGGGTGAACAAATATTTTGTAGAAGTTGGAATTATCATATTAGAGGTAAAGAAAAACAAATAACCTCCTAAAATAAATAAAGCCAAAAAAGCAAAAAAAGTATTTCTTACAGCTTTGCCTTTTAGACCTTGAAAAAACTTGTTTTCCTTTAAAGAGGTCTTTCTTTTTTTATCTTCTGTGCGTATCGGTAATCTATCTTCGATTAAATTTTGATTTTGTTCCTGTCCTTTTATCATACACTCCCTCCTTTATAGCGATTCAAAAGAAACTTGGTCGGCACTGTTTAAGGAATCAGCTAACCATTTATTTTGTGTACTATCGTACAGAGAATGAATAGCTATCATCATGTTATTGGTTGTTTCACCCCATGTAGTGCTGATTGTAACAGTACAATACAATAGCACTGTTACATCTGTATTACCGTCAAGTGGTGTTATATAGCTGTCGGATATTTGTATGGAAGATTGATATTTGGATTCTTCGGTTATTGTATCGTCCTGAAACTTTAAAGACAAACTTTGAAATAAACTTTCTGTCAGATATGGCTTCATATTATCCAGCCTTTCGCTGGCAGGACTATTTTCATTTACTGAAAAATAATAGGTAACCAGTTTTTGCATATCTTCAAGTAATTGGTCTTGACTTTCAGAATTACTTGCCTGTAACCGATTTTTTAAAGTTACAATTTCATTTGATAAAGAATCAATTGTTTGCTGTTGTGTTTCATTTACAATCCCCTGCTCTGAAATAGTATATACTTGCTCATATTCTTGCAGTTTTGTAAAGTTAAAAGCGTTTAAGACAATTAAACCAATGCAAAGTGCAACGAGACAGATACAAATAATATTCCAAACTGTAAATTTTATCCGTTTCATAATTCGCTCCTAACTTTTGATTAATTCTTCAAAAGATAATCCAAAAGCTACAGCTATTTTTCCCAGAGTATCTACGGTTACATTAGTATTTCTGTTATTTTCCAGTAAAGTGAGAGTGGCTAAAGATACTCCACTTTCATTGCTTAAATCTTGTAATCTCCAATCTTTTTCTTTTCTTAATTTATAGATACGTTTTCCTAATAGTTCATAATCAAGCATTCTTAAAAAACTCCTTTTTTATTGTGGTGAAGGTAGATATTTTAGTGCGTCTACTGCAACATCATTAATTCGTACCTCAAAATGTAAATGTGCACCGTAGGAATCACCAGTATTTCCAATATACCCTATGACTTGTCCCTGTTTTACAGTATCGCCAGCATTTACAAGACATTGTGACATATGGGCGTAACGGGTAGAGATACCGTCGCCATGAGAAATATAGGCTCCAAGTCCATAACCGCCACCCCAGCCGCTATGATTTGCCCATGTAACTGTACCGTCCTGTACAGCCACAATTGGTTTTCCATAACAGTCAGCACCTGACACATCTAAGCCTTTATGATTACGTCCGTCTCCCCAATATGAAGTAATTACTGTAGTACCGGGACACGGCCATATAAAACCAAATTCAGAAGGCTGTGAAATATCAGGATAAACAGGGGCTTCAGGATTGGTCGATACTTGTTGCAAATACTCGTTATAATATTTCATAACAGTTTCTACATAAGCTCGTGTTTCACTGTAGGGAATATACTTTAATGTTTTTCCGTCATCTGAATAAGTAGAATTTTTCAGCCAACTGTCAACAGCTCCTTGACCGGCATTGTATGAAGCAATCGCTGTTTCTTTTACACCGTATTTTTTGAGTGTTTCTGATAAATATTTTGTGCCGTATTTAATACTAACCTCTGGTGTAAATAAATCATTGGACGTATAAGTATCGTCAGGGAAAAAATTATTTTTCATACTCTCGAAGGTGGAAGGCAACATTTGCATAAGACCTCTTGCTCCCACTGATGATACAGCATTTGGATTAAATCCACTTTCAGCTTTAATTACTGCATAAACCAACGCGGGGGGAACATCAAATTCCATAGAATATTGCATAACATAATTACTGTATTGTTCTTGAATTGCTCCTTGACCTTGACTTTCATCACTTGCAAAAATCGTCATAATACTGCAACATACCATGATTAGTAATAAAATACCGACTAAAGGAAGGCTGCAACCGCAGCCGCAACCACCGACTATCCATTTAGTAGCATGTTTTCTGATTTTGGTACTTGTTTGTTCCATTAGGCTCCGCCTTGGAAAATGGCTAAATCAGCTTCGCTTACATCAACCTTAAATTCAATATTTTCATCGCCTTTAATAGACAAGATACATTCACCTTTGCCCAAACGCGGAATGTGTGATAATTCGGTTTCTGTAAGCTGATTATGAAAAATAGTCGATAGCGTATCTAAAGCATTGCTGTCCTGCCGCATAATAAACTTATACTGTGTTAACTCAAATAGGGTTTTTATTACGTTAATACTATCCTGTGAACTTCCTTCTGGTACAAAGTCACGGATACTTTGCGAAGCGTAAATTAAGCCGCCAAAATATTTTCTGGCTTCTCTTTCAAATTTCAGTAATTGTTCTGCTGCTTCTAATTTGTTGGTGTTAATAATTTTATGTGCTTCATCAATAAAGATAAGAAATCGAGTAATGTCTTGCCAGCCAATTTGGTTTGATTCCCACGTTTTTTTCATAGGTAGTCCAACGTGAATGCAGTTTTGCCAACAGAGAAAAAGAGCATTGAACAGTTGAGCGTCAAATATTTCACTTTTCATATCTGCCAGATTTTTAATATTAAAAAATACAACTTGTGTATTTAAAATATTTTCAATGCTGGTATGACCGTCAAAAATGTAACCAAAGTTAACAACAATATTTTCAATTACCATTTCAATATGTTCTAATCTAGCAGATTGATTTTGAAAGGTATTTTGTTCTCCAGAAGATATGGCTGTTTCTGTAAGTGCCTTTCGTTCGCTCCGTATTAGTTTTAACATGTCGGAAAATGTTGGATAGGAAGTAGGAGGGAGACCGGTAATCTGTATATCATCTGATATACCGGAAGCCGGAATAATATTAAATTCTTCATACAGTTTTCTGGACAATCGTTCAAATTCTAAAACTTCATAATGGTCTACATTTGGTACTAAAAATCTATAAATTGTACTTAATTTTGATATGTGCATAGTATAGCTTAAACTTTCAGTTTCATCTGTTTTTAGAATTTCAAATATATTTAAAATACCTTGTGACCCGTCAAGAGATATAATTTTTCCTCCGTTATATTCGATTAAACTTGTCCATTCTCCGGTAGCGTCAAAACCTCTAATAAAATTTGCTCTTATGGTATTGTCTTTCTCCAAGGTTTTCAGCAAGGTACTTTTACCTGCGCCCATTTCTCCAATAACAAGAGCATTGTAGGACAATCTGGTAGACGATTTGCAAAAATAGTCAAATATAACTTTTCCTGTTGCACCGCTGGCAATGGTATACCCTAAATAGGTTCCATACTTATCAGTTAAGCTGGTAAAATGGAATGGATCTCCGCCTGCCAAAGTATTAGATAGTACGGGTTGACCTTCACGGTAATATTCGGTTTCTTTTTGTTTGGTTGCAGAACGGTAGAGAGAAAGCCATTCATTACGACCTTCATTTAGAAAAACAGCACCTTTATATCCACTGCCCTCTAAGTAATTAAGAACTCCTTGTATATTTTTTTCTAATTCATCTAAGGTTTGTGCCGATAAAAAAATGCGGGGAATAATCGTTTTTACAACTTCTCCCATACGTGAGATTTCATCATATAGTGCAACCAATTCATCATGTCTAGCCTGTGCGTCCATTTGTTCGCTGACTTCTTTAGCAGAGTTATATCTCACTTTTTGCTCTACAATACTTTTATTGATATTTTTCTTAACTTCTGTAATACTTTCGGTCTTAATGTCAATCGTAGTAATAGCATTTCCGATATTCATTAAGGTCGATAACCAAAACATATTTACATGTTTTGGAAATTGATACACTTGAATACATGCTTCAAAGCCGTCTCCTGTTTTGATATATCGTTCATCACGAAAAGAGATACCACCTTGTGGTTGAAGTATCTCCAATAAAAAAGGGTTATAACCATATTTGGCTATAACCTCGTCCATATCTATATCTTCGGGCGGCTTTTTATCAAAGAAGGGAAGTTCTCCCGAAACGCTAGGATTCATATTATTTAATTTAAAAATAATTTTGAATTTTTCTTCTTTGGACAGTCTTTTGCATAAATTGCAATTTCCTAATATTTTGTCCACTGCATTTATCTTTTCTGATTGTTCTTCCAATGTCTTTGCGAATGTCATCATGTAATAGGAACGGTCTGTATCATTTTGTTGAATATATTCCAGTTCTTCTAATTTGGTTTGTAATTGAATTTTGTAAATTTCATTGTTTGTGGTGTCTATTTTATGCTGGATATATTGTTGTTGCGTACGTGTATCAGTTGGTAAATTTATTCCTATCAGCTTAATATCAGCACTATAAGTCTTATAAAATTTCGTCCAATTGAAGAGGTCAAAATTAATATCATCATTAGTGGCACTTAGCAAATCTTTACAAACTATTTTGGTAATATCCATATACTCGCCGTTTTTCAGTTTGAAATAACCGGATTTATTATCATAGTCGATAATAGGGAATAGGTCTATAATAGATTTATTTCCGGTTGATTTTTTATTTTTGTTAGAGAGAATAGAATTTTTATTTTGTGGTAAGAGTTCCAATAGGGTTCATCCTTTCAATTAAATTATTTTGTAATAAAGATTGTTCAGATAGAGTATTAGTAATAGGGTGATATACATATGTATCTTTTTTAGCAATAAATAAAATGGTTTGAAATATTCTTTTTTTAGGGTTAAAAGGCGATCTTGCAGTAAAGATTAATGCTACTATTATATTAAAAATATGATATGGGATTGCAAGAGCAGGGTGAACGTGTTCTACGAACATAAACATAATTGCGAAGTAACAGCCAATAAACATTAAATCAAATAAATATAACCACTTAAATACTTTTGTACCACTCCGTAGTTCTTGTACCATTTCAAAATCCATAGTCTATTTTCCTTTCTGATTCTGTTCAGGGGGATTTTTTAAGTTATTTCTATCAGGTTTAAATTGTTTGGTTTCAGAGGAATTATTTTTTTCATTTTGACGTTGTATACCATTAGAATTATCATAAATACCATTATGACTGGAATGATTTCCGGTTACAGAAGTGTGATTTTGAGAAAGTTTGTGATTAGCATTGTTAATCGAAGTATGGTTATTTGGTTTGTGAATGGCTGTCTGTTGTGGATTTTTTGCAGGAATTTGATAACCTATAATATTATGGGGCTGTTTTTTCTGATTTTCTTTTATGGTAGCTGTCGAATTTGTTGTATTGCTATTATCTGATTTTCCGTTAACTGTATAGCCATTTACAGTAGTATTTTTCTCCTGATTGTTTGGCATATCAGAATGATATTGATTTGTGGTTTGATGATTTGATTGTTGTCCTTTACCAGTAGAGGAATTAAAACCGTTTACAGTGTTATTTTTAGATCCTTTTCTATCTGTAACAGAAGGATTTTTATTACGTGTAGACCATTGTTGAAACCGTTCTTTAAACATTTCGGAGCGTCCAGCGGCAGAAGTATATGCACGCCCTGCTTTTTTGCCAACATTCCCCACACTTTTTCCAAATCCTACAGCTGTTCTTGTTCCGTGAACAACACCAAAAAATGTTCTAAAACCACTGGAAATTCCTGCGTCTATTCCTAGGATTCGTTCGATAATATTAGGTGCGTCTACACAGGCAAGTGCCCAAAACAATAAAATAAATCCTCGTACCAATCCGTCAATGTTCTGATTATTGATATACTGTACACCAAGCTGAAAGAATTGAAGGAGAATAGAAGTTAAAAATAAAACCACAAAAATACTGGCAATTGACCGTAATACTTGCTTGATACGTTGTCCGCCTGTTAAGTCACTAGCTGCAAATATCATAGCTAAGAGTTGGTGTACAGCCAGTTCCCATATGAGACGGGCAACTTTATATGCAGTAAAAAATAAAGCGAAGGCAGAAGCGATTAATGCTAAGAACATAGAAAGAAAGTTGAAGTTATACCGATAATAAACAGGGCTTAACAACCATATCCAGCTACTTCTATCTATTTTTTCAACACTTATATTTCCATTTTCATCATATTTTAAATATTTATCAAATACATCATCTGTACTACTTACCTTGTCAGCCCAAAGACGTTCTGTAATTTCTACTGCGTCCATAGATGTTAGATTATTCTTTTTGTGGATTAAAATATTTTCGTCCCATTGGTTGGCTTCCATATATTTTAAATCTGCTAAATTGTCTAAGACAATTTTTTCGGCATAGGATACGTTGGAATTTTCTTGTTCTCCACCTTCGGAAATAGAATAGTTATTTACCATTTCTATTCCGGCAAAAGTCATGTCTTTTATGGAAATCATCATGGTAGGCAAAGCACATATAACCATAACTGCTATTAAAAGGTTTTGTACAACTTTTGGCCGTGTATCTGACGTATGGAATATAAGCGTATATCCTAAAATCAGCAATGCTATTACAAACGGTATCCAAAGAATAGCATTAAAAGAACGAATGAAATTCATGACAGTATCGGTAAATATAAAATCGGACATTTTATATACGGTTTGGAGTAGATAATTTGCTGCGTCTACTAGGTCTTTTAACAGATAGATAATCCACCACGATATATTTACAATGAGGTCAGTATAAAATTGGGATTGTGCAAAATATTGTCCCCAGCGCAGTAATATGTCTTGTGCCGTCAACTAATTTCCTCCTTTCTAAAAAATAGAATTATCTGGGACGGTTCGTCCCAGATTTAAAATGCAATTAAGCTAACGATAAATTTACCGATAGAAACAGCACCAATTACAATAATTGCACCTACTAAAATTCCGGGAATCCAGCTTCTGGCTCTTTCTTTTCCTTGTTGTCCTCCAATGATAAATAGAAAACCAACAACAATTAAGGCTGCGATTACTACAATCCATGTATAGTTACTTGCGACTTCAAAAAAATTATTTGCGGTTGTATCTAAATTTTCCATATGTATTAAACTCCTTTTTCTTTACTTTTTTTCTTTTTAGAAATGACGAATAAAATTGCAACAATTAAAATTATCAATAAAAATACCCCTACAACAGAAATAGTAATTATCTGTGCAGGGGTTAATCCTGTATTCAGTTTTTCATAAACAGCAGTAGCTTTGATTATATATTCCGTATTGCCACTGTCTAAAGAATAAGTAAGCTGTGCATTATAACCATTTGCGTCAGGTAGTGCTACTGTATCGTTATAATATGCGGTATACTCTGCAACATATCTTTCGCCTGTTGCTACAGCGTCACGGTATTGAATACCATTTTCCGTATATACATCTCCTGTCCATAGAAAGTCTGTAATGCGGTAGCTTTCCTGTGGTAAATTAAGTACATTTAGAATATCAGCTTCATATCCTGCAAGTGCAGGCTTTTGATTGTCATATGGAACATAACGGCCATTTAACAAATAGTATTTGGAATCATATTGTTCAAATCTGGTAGGAATAGTAACATCGCTTACCCAGTGATAGGGAGTAGTGATTTGAAAATTTGTTAGAGGTAAAGTTGCTGTTACGTTTTTTTCAGTCACCTCATCTGCATAGATTACTGTTTTACTGTTTGCCACAGCAGGCTGTGATAGGACATATCCACTTTTGAGTGTGCTTTCTATCTCTGCGGTTCGATTGGTTATGATTGTGTCACTGTACGAAACATCGGACAGCTTTCCTAAAACTTCTTTACCTTTCGTATTTACAAAAGTTTTTTCTTCTTCTGCTTCTACGTTTTGTTCATATAAATCTTTGATTTCTATCGTTTGTGTTTCCATAACCGGAGTTTCGGAAACAGTTTCATACTTAACATCTTTCAGGGTATATGTTCCGTCGTCTTTGACAAGCTTTTCATCAAAGGTATGTGTTTCATCTTCTTTCAGGGACGTATATTCTATGCTTTCTGTAATTTGGTTCTCATCTGCTGTATTGTTATCTTCTGTTGCAGCAGATGAACAGCCAATGAGTAATGAAGCTGCAATCATTCCTGAAAGAAGAATGGATACTATTTTTTTCATTTTCTGTCTCCTTTCTTATGGGACAAACTGTCCCGGTAAAAATAAAAAAGAACAATCAAGTGATTGTTCTTTAGGACATACAATATTTTATTTTCAATAATATTAACGCTGGTAGTCGATATTGTGTTTTTGAGTTTGATTATACTTTAATTCTGCTTTGAGATGTTCTAATTCATATTTTAATTCATCTCTTTCTTCAATTACCTTTTGATACTCCAAATTTAACAGTTGATAATTTTGCTGTTCTGCTTCCAATGCTCTTGATAACTTGGCATTTTTCTCAAATACCGCAGATACTCTGTTTATAGTATCTTCCGGATTTAACCCTTGAGAAACATATTCATTTAATTTTTTGCGTGCGTATAAATCCTCTGCCAACGCTTTAATATTATCTTTCATTTCGCCTATTTGGAGTGCGGCTGGAAGCACCGTATCTTTCGTTTCTTTGATGTGTGATTCGATAATATTCAAATTTTTAGTAGATTCTCTAATGTTTTGTGTGTCGGAGTAAATTTTTGTTCCTGTATCTGAAATAGCAGTGTTTATTGTATCGCTCTTTTTATTAATCGTTTCAATGTTTTTACCGTCTTTCACAGTACGAACGATTTGGTAAATAGAAGCTGCAATCATGCTAACTGCTGCCCCTACACTTGAAATAAGGGCTATCCATAATTCTGTATCCATATTTAAAAACTCTCCTAATAATAAGCATATGAAACATGCAGTGTATATAATTAATACCATTATAAGGAAATATGCCAAATAATACAAGAATTTTTCAGATAATAGAAATGACTGTACTCTATTTTTCATTGTTTTTCCTCTTTACAATATTACACGTAATGGTAACTGCCAACATACCGGTAACTCCGATAAGCCATGTGACGAGAATTATGGTTTTATTTGAATCGGGTATTCCAAAATATAAATATGCGTCTATTATTGAAAGGAATAGTATCCAACCAATGGTAACACTCCAAGATGTTATATAATATTTTTTCATTTTCTGGTTTTTTCTTTCTTCCAAATCTTCACCTCTATTCTCTATCTTCCCAAGTAATACCCACCAACCCACCCGCAAAAAGACATGAAAAAAGAGATTATCAAAATGATTTGATAATCTCTGAATCATGTGCCTGTTTTGCAATATTAATCATTACCATTTTTTCTTCTCTGATTTGTATACATAACCAGCACTGCAAGTACTGCGCCTGTCACTGTTAAAGTTGATACTAATACAGCCGTTAGCCACTGATTATCACCTGTAGCAGCAATATCAAGGCTTCCGCCATTTTCCGTGTAAGTAGGAACTACTTTACCCGGTGGAACAATTTTAACGGTTTGACCTTCATCGGTAATATCTGTATGAGTAGTGTATTCAATGCCGTCTTTATACAGGTACTCAAATACAACGATCTCTTTGCCGCCTAGGTCAAGACTGCTAAAGGTAAATTCTACATTCACAGTACCATTTGCTTGCTCCGGTATAAAGGTAACCTCGCTGGTTACTTGTTCGCCATTTACAAGCAAAGGTGCGTTTGTAGCTTTGTCCATTAAAATACCTTTTAGTGTGTATTCGGTACCGGGTGTTAAGTTTTCATAACGTACCTCATCCACAATGGTAATAGATTCTTCTACTTTACCATTATGGGTACCGGAATCTCTGTCCAGTGCAGTTGTACCGATTTTAGGGAATCGCACTGTTTGACCTTCATCTTCAATGTCAGCATGAACGGCCAACTCTTTTTCTTTATAATACAATGTTTCAAAAACAACAATTTCTTTTCCGGCTAAGTCAGTACCTTTGAAAGTAAAGGTTACATCCACTGTACCGTTTGGTGTGGTTGGTGTAAATTTTACTTCGTTGGTTACTTGTTGGCCGTCAATTAATAACGGTTGATTTGTAGCTTTATCCATTAAGATACCTTTTATGGTATATTCGTAACCGGTTTTCAAATTGCTGTAACTTACAGTATCAACAAGTGTCACTGTTTCCGCAACAGCACCTTCATTGGTTCCGGTATTTTGGTCTTTTGCAGTTGTGCCGATTTCGACAAGATGTTTCTCATTTTCAAGAGTTCCCCAGTTAACTATAGTATTGTTTTGTTCAATTTTCACTTCAATATTGGTTAAAAGAACTCTGTCAATATTAGCATCACATTCCAGCTCGTCCAGTACGTAATCGCCATATGGCAATGCGCCTTTGGTATCATCAATGGCATTCATATCACCAAACCAGATACCGTCACCGGAAGTTAAGCCTGCGTTTGTATTCTGCATATGGCTGTTTTTACTTGCAGAAGTAGAAGCATGACCGTTTTCATCAGTTACGATGACATGACTTTCTCCGGTGGCTTTATTGGTAATACGGAAAGGGATATTAGCCATTACGTTTCCGGTTTCTTTTTCTACTTTGGTGAACTCTAAGTCACCACGGATTACCTGTTCTGATACGGTTGGAGCGTTGTAGGTTTCTACTCTGTCTCCACTACCAATACTTGTTATTTGTTGTACAAAAATTTGAGGATTAAGTAAATAACCTTCTGGTGCTTTAGTCTCTTGAATTGTCAATGTTCCTAAAGGTAATGTTATGATACCATTTAGATAATAAAAATTATCCCCAGAAACTTTATACTCCTCTCCTAATCGAGAGAATCCTCGTTCATCTGTTTTAACCACCCAAGTTCTTGTAGGCTGTATACCTTGTTCTTCTGGATTTATATCATACAATCCAGAGAAGTATTTAATAGTAAATTCGGCATTCTCTAAACTTGCTCCACCTTGTGGGACATCTAAACTTGTTTCAGAATCTTGTTTTTGTACTAAAATAGATACAGGGTCACTTTGAGGTATATCTGTCACTGATACGGTAGAAGTTTGACCTCCGGTAACAGTAACTTCATAAGTATTGTGGTCTAAAGCGTAACCCATAGGGGCGGTAAGTTATGTCGATAGGTAACTCTACTGTTTCTGATGTTTCCGAGTTTTCCCCCGACCCACACCGTGCATGCGGCTTTCACCGCACACGGCGTTCCATCTGATTTTGTTTGTTGATAGTAAAAAATGGGCACTCTAAATTCTAATTTAGAATGCCTTAAAAAGAATGAATGATATTTGGAAAGGATTAATGAGTACCTGCGCAGCCATTGCAGATAAGTACATTTTCCCAATGTCCTACTTCTTCGTGATAAATCGTTTTTGTGCCGGTTTGGACTTGGATCACCTTGGAAGAATAACCGCCATGCATAGTGGTATCGATATGCCCATATACATCATCCGTGATATCTGCTCCGCAAGTATTACATGTCCATACTATTTTATTTCCCCATACAGGAACTTCCTCCGACCAAGCAGCTTTATCTACAATATACTGTTGTCTGTAGATAGGCGCATGGTTTTGTGGTTTAGGTGTAACAGGTGTTTGTACGGTGCCTCCTGTATTACCGGTATTCACATGATTATTTGTGGTATTGGTACTGCCACCAGAATTGCCTGTGTTGCCGTTTACATTTGCACCGGAATTACCGTTGTTTGCTTGCTGTTGAGTTCCTGTTTGGTTGGTATTCTCGGCAGCTTCTGTATTCGGTTCTTCAGGCTGTTCTGTGCTTTCGACTGCGCTTGCTTCGGAAGCAGTATATACCTCTGTATTTTCAAAAGGAAGTATAAGGGTTTCGTCTTCATAAATACCGTCTTCTTTTAAGGTGTATAAATGACTCAAGTCATTTCCGTCTCTGTCTACCACCTTATCAGGTACACCGTCATTGTCCGTATCTTGTACATATATGCCTAGGTTTACACTGGTTTCTGAAATTACATTGCTTTCTGCTGTACTGCTTACAGCTTCGCTTTCCGTTTTCGTGCCTTCTCCGCATGCTGTTAAAGCAAACAGAGATACTGCCGCAGCAGTCAGGATTAACGCAATTATCTTCTTTTTCATCTCATATCATCCTTCCGCCGTTATTATATCATAATTCTTTAAAAATAGTAAGCATATTAATCTATATTTGTAAATTTGTCAAGGATTGTAGGTTAATAAATACATTTCAAGTTATATTTCAAGTCAAGGAATTCAAGCTAGTAAATACATTTCAAGTTATAGTTTTATAAAAAGAGAGAATACTATCAACAAATAAAATCAGACTGAGGGCTGTTCCTCCATTGCCATTACAGCAACTTCACCGGTCGTGCCCTCGCTCTCACAGAAAACATCCCGATAACAGTCGGTCGGCTATGATGTTTCTGCTTTCCACGTTCCGAATATCTTAGCTTTTCATAAAAGAAGAATACCCGAAAGGGGATTCTTCCAATGGATGAAATTGTAATTTCATCCTATATCCTTAGGTGCTCGCTATGAGCCGGACAGAGCTAATCTCTCATTACGTTAAGATTCCCGAAGTTCCCGCCAAAGAAAGTACTTTTCGGTGTCTGTCACCGCTGATGCGGCGGCTATCTTTCGATAGTCTACTATACAGCTCGTACATTCGCTCGTTCGTCAGACCTTTATTGGTCATTCTCACCATAGATATGTTATAGCGTCCCGGCATATCCAAAACCATATGATTCCTCACTTAGGTTTTGTTCTGCCGACTTTACCCGGCTTCATACAAAGATATTCTGTTACATATCTTTGCATACGGGAGATTAGACTATTTGTTTTCAGCCAACATGACGGCCGTCATTCCAAATATCAGATATTCAGTTGTGATTTTCAAAAGAAAATCCTCCCATTTCGCATCAGAAATTTTAAATTCTGTATGTACTTATAGGGAAACGTGTCGCACCTTTGACATAGTATGTTCCGGCATTTAATTCTACTGTATTGGTATTGCCCCACTCATCAGTAGTTAAAGTACCTGCTTGATTGATACAGTCCCATTCGGTATAGATACCATATTCTGCACCGGCAAGTGAATAGCAAGAATTGTTATTCGTCAAGTCCGGATTTGCGGATGTTTTATTTAGAGTTGCCCAGCCTTTTTCATCTAATGTCCAGTAGGCTAAATCTTGCGTTCTTCCGCCATTGGTATCTACAACCCATACATGGAAAGTAGACGGTGCTTCCGGTAATCCTGCAATGGTATTCATAAAGTTTACTGCCGCATTGGTTCCGGCTGTATCACCGTTTGCACGGCTGGCAGCAAGGGAAGTGACCACCCAATCTTTATCGGATGTACCAAGAATTGCACCCGGACCGTAGCTGCCGTAGTAAAGCACTTTTCTTAATTCCTGATTAAAACTTTCTACAGGTGTTCCTGTTGGACTGCCAAGACCGGGAGTAACTACACTATGTTGAATGCATACTGCGACACGACCGTCAACTTCGAAGTATCCCACAACGTTAACTCCGTCGGTTACCATGTCTCTAAAGCCTGTAACGGTACGTGTCATAATGCCACTTTGCAACATCTTGATTCTGACATTGCGTTCCGATTCGCTAAAATTGTTAATTAGACTTTGAACATCCATTTGCTCTAAGTCATAATATGACAGCTTGTCTTGATAAAATTCTTCTTTCAAGTATCCTTCTGTATCTACCCATTCAGATAACCCCTTGTCAGAAGCAATATCCAAACGCTCTTGCACGTCTGCAGGGAGTTTGTTTGTTTCATGAGCAGATGTAGTTTCTTCCGGTTTCTCTACAACTGTCGCAGTATCTTCCGGTTCTTCCACAATGATTGCAGCCTCTTCCGAATTGGTTTCTATGATATTTGTTTGAATTTCTGTTTCAGCATGTTCGCTGATATATGTTGTTTCACTCTCGGTTATGGTTTGGGCAAATGCTGTGGCTGAGGGAACAAGCATACATAAAACAAGAAAACAACTGATTAATATTTTCTTCAATTTTATATCTCCTTTCTCTCTTGCCGGTTGTACATTCCGGCAAGAAGTCAAGTGCTTATACTAAGCACTGAAACGATTTATACGTATAAACCTTGCTTATTGTATTTTTGTTGTTATCACCTCCGTATTTTTGCTTTGTCTGCTTTGGCTTATCCTACATTAGAACCACCCCCTTAAAATAGAAGTAAAAAGAGAAAAGACATTCCAAACATAAAATTTAGAATGTCTTAAAAAGAATAATAAACAGGTTAATTGTTATCTTTGTTTTTTAGTTTTGTCAGTGTTTCCTGTTGCAATGGTTGTTCTCTGTTTTATACATAAAGATCAAGTAGCTGCAAAAAAACAATTGTTTATTCTAAATATAGTTTTCATTTTACTAGTTCCATTTTTATATTTTGCAGCACTTGTTTCTCTAAACAGATAACATATCCCAATAACCGATATAGAAACCTAAATTTATAATCCCCGCAGTCATCCATAAAGCAATATCAAATGTTATGCTGTCAGACAGTTCAAATGATAATTTATTTTCAAAAAAGGTAACAATTAAAGAAGATAACAATGAAAGAAGATGAATGGCTACACAAGAACCAACCAAAATCTGAAAGATAATTTTGAAAATTCCCCAATTCTGAAAACATGATATCAATTCTTTTTCTGTCCATGAGAACGTGTAAAAAAATATTATTAGGCAACAGAAAGATAAAAAGAACGTGTTTATGGCAGCTATACAGATATATCTGTTAATTTTAATCTTTAATTTATTTTTTTGAGGAATTTTAATTTCTTGAATATGCCAGTATACTTGTAAGGCAACGCTTACAATAAATATGACTAATGGTATGCAGATAAAATATTTCATTTTTTTCCTTTCCATGTTGTAACAATAGACAATTCAGTGCATATCCTAACGCGAAGCATGAAGAACAATCTCCTTATTTGTGCTCACTATCGATTGTGAGAATTTTATGCTTTTTTAGTTCATCCTGTATTTCAATGGTTCCGTCTGTTACAAGCCTGCAAGGCTCTATCCCTACAGTTACCATATCTTCATTTTTTGTTATGTATGTAATCTTTAATATCATCCACCGACCAGTAATACCACCTTCCGATTTTTCGGAATAAAAAATAAGGTCTCCGATGAAAGGAGAATCATGAAAATTTTCTATCCACAATGACATCGGATATTTCAGTTCTCTGTTTCCGTTTATCACTTTTAAAAAATCATCTTTATCCGCAATCCATGTTAAAATATTCCAGCTTTCAGGTATCCGTTCTTTTATAGGTTCCTCTTTTGTAATTTTTACCGGTATGTTTCTCATGAAAAGTAAAATACCGGCACCAAGCATAATAAAGATGATTGATATCAATATTTTTAATTGCCAAGAATCAGAAATATTTATAGATACATATCTTAATGTAATAAATAAAAAGAAATTTAAAAGTCCGACTGATAATGTTGCAATGACTCTTTTCAAAGAAAATAAAGGATAATTAAAGAGTAATCTAAAAGGAATTTTGCCTGTCAGCTGTTCTTTTTCTTTCAGAATTTTCTTTCCTTCAAAAAAACGAAAAATAGTATATATGAGAATTAAAATAGGGATAAATACAAAAAATTCTATCATCTCTTCCACTTTGATTTATTCCTCCTTTCCTTCAAGATTAGTTATTTCAATGGTATCAACATCTTTAAAGATATAGGTTTTTTCATCAACTGTAAAAGAATAGTCATCTCCTGATTTCTTCCAGCTGTTGCTTTTTCCTGTGTACTCCAAAAGAAGAACACTATCTTTATATACTTTTACATGTACAGTTTCCTGTGGTGAAGTTGAGGTTGCACAGTAGATCAAAAGAACCGCCAAGGTCAAGAAAACAAAGAGGACAAGACCAAATATTGCATCCTCATACCTCTCTTTTCGCAATTCCAACTCTAATTTTTCTTGATTTTTTTCTCTGTCTGTCATCAGTTACTCCTCATAGCATTAGTTGTCCTATTTTATAGTTCATCCAAAGTGTTTCTGTTCTGACTAAGCCTCGCTCTACCTGATTAATTTTGTTTATGATTGATTTGTATCATTCCTTCTATTGGTAATATAAAATTCCAAAGCCTCAAAGATGAAAAATTTTATATCATCTGGATTATCTTCTCCGGGATGATATATATCATTTGGAATATAGTTCTCCAGTTCATCCAATTTAATTTTTATAATATTATTTTTCTTTGCTTTTTCTTGTGTTTTTTTAGATTTTGGTGGGTCAAAAAACTCAGTCAGTTCTTTGGGAAAATTTCCTTCTTTATCAAGCTGCTTCAAATTTTCTGCCTGCTCCACAGAAAGTTTTATTTTATCCCCATACACAGAAATATAATTTGCTATCTTTTCTTGGTTTTCCTTTTTTAGGTAGGATAATTCTACACCAACATATAAAGAAATGGTTTTATCGTCCACCATATGAAGTAAAATAGGTTCTAAATATGTAATGCGTTTGTATCTGTAAACTTGTTTTCTATTGGTATTGTTATTTTCTGCAACTTGTGCTGTGCTGGGACGGTTCGTCCCAGAGTTTTTTAATAATTCTTCTTCCTCACGATAAGCCCACCCTAATTCACTGGGAAGAAAATCGTCATCTCTGTCTGTATTAGTCTTTAATAAAATTAATCTTGCTGTATCATTATCAACGTTTTTAATTACACTTTTAATTTTATTTAGACCGAGAAGTTTGTGTGCCCTTACTCTGTGACGTCCAGCTAAAACTTCATATCTGCCATTATTTGTCGCACGTACTTGAATTGGCTCTAATAAACCGATTTCTTTTATAGATTCAGCATATTGTTCCACTTTGTTTTGGTTTATTCTAAAAGGTTGTTCATCTATTTCATCTAATAAATCTATATTAATTTCAATAATTTTTTCGCTATCGTTATTTATTTTTGTACCCAGAAGAACACTATTATAAGCTTCTTCGGGAGTAGGTATAGGGGACATAGTATTTCTTTGTGGTAAGGAGAATTTCGACATATTATTCACACCTTTCGATTATTTCATTTACAATGTTCATATATATACTTCCAATTTCTGATTTGCTTTTATGTATAAGACTTTCTCTGCACGGCGTTAATACATTTCCTTTTATTTCAGCTTTGGCTTCTACTCTATCAGGGATAGAGTTTTTAAATAAAAAATCACTGTATTGATTGTTCAGCATGTCTTTTATTATTTTTGATACTTTTGTACCCCTTTTATCCATTGTGAGTAAAATACCGAGGATGTATTTTGATATATCGCAATCACCTTTAATCTGTGAGATTTTTTTCAGTAATTTTTTCACCCCACTATAAGCTGGTTCATCTGCCTGAACTGGAATTAGCACTTTGTCAGTACATTTTAGAACATTGGACACAACTAAAGTAATAGAAGGTTGGCAGTCAATAATGATATAGTCATAATTTTCCTCAAAAAAAGAGTGTCTTAGCACTCTATTCAGAATATTTAAGCTATCATCACTTTGTCCTAAAATGGCAACGATACCTGCCAATTTTTCAGTAGTAGGAATGTAATCAATTTTTTCATGCTCATTCCTTCTAATAAAATCTTGATATTCGCTAGTTTGAACGCCATAGACTTCTTGAAATATTAACTCACACAAAGTTGGTTTATTATCAGGACTGAATCCTAACCACCTGCTTAACGTTTGTTGTTGGTCGGAATCTATTAATAAAACTCTTTTTCCTACTTTTGCTAATCCAGCTCCAATATTTAAGGCGGTAGTTGTTTTTCCAACTCCACCTTTTTCGTTTGTAATAGATATAATTGTCATTATTTTCGCTTCCTTTCAACAGATATTTTTTACTTGGTAAATTTATATAATTTTTTCTTTTCTTTTACAAGTAAAACAATAAATAACAATAATCTTACTAAGATATTAACATTTGAGACAAAACAGACTGAAAAACTGTCATTTGCTACATTCTTTATCAAAACAATACTATACTGCACTATAATAGTATTGTTTTGTTTTAAATCTAGTTTGTTTTAGAGGAGAGAAGATAAATGCTAGCATTAAATGAATTTAGTTCAATTGAGAAATGGGGAAATTTGTTTCTTCATAAAAAGCAAGGAGAAGTGTCAATAGGACATTTTAGGTCTTTACAGTGCAATATTAAACATATTAATGTCTTTTTTGGAAATAGGGCAATCAATAGTGTTCGAGCACTAGAAATAGACGAATTTTTGAAATCTTCAAAATTAGTAAGTTTTATTACAGGTCGCCAACTATCCAAGAAAACTTTGACGTCCATAAGAAATACATTCATATCAATTTATGACTTTGCAAATGAAAATGAAGTTTTTATTCATAATCCAGCACGTGGGCGTAAAATACCTCGCAAAGCACCGCAGACTAAAAGGCGGCCTTTGCACGATTATGAAATTGATTTAGTAGAAAATTCAGAAGGAACTAGAATGTATTTATCAGCTCTCATACTTTTACATACAGGTGTTAGGAGAGGGGAGCTCATTCCCTTTGAATGGACTTGGTTTGATTTGAATAAATGTATGATAAGGATTAACCAATCTGTCTATCAAGACGGAAATCGGTTTATAGTTCAAGATTGTTTAAAAACGGATGCTGGTGAAAGAATAGTTAGATTTCCAGCGAGAATGTGTGCAATAATAGAAAAAGAACGTTTACAATCTAATTCTAAGTATGTATGTTGCCAAAAAGACGGTAGTTTACATACACCTTCCTCTTGGAAAAGTGCTTGGCGAAGCTATCTGAATCAGCTAAACTTTATGTATTGGAATACTGAAAATAAATATTCAGATACGCACAAATATAATCCAAAGGGATATCCTAAATCTATTCATATAACCCCACACATGTTTAGGCATACTTACGCAACTATGCTATATATTTCTGGGACAGAATTATTAGATATGAAATATCTATTAGGTCATTCTGATATTAAAACGACACTTCAAATTTATACTCATATTCAGAATTCTTTAAGAGAAGTGGACATAAGCAAGTATGAAAAGTATATTGAAGGTAAAGGATATTTAATGAGAAGAAATATAAAATATACCTCAGATGAAGTAAAATTTGCTGATTGCAACATCTAAACTACGAACCAAAAGGTCAGGGGTTCGAATCCCTTCAGGCACGCCAAAAGCGTTCATCTTTTAGATGAACGCTTTTTCTTTTTTCACTACATACTTTATTTGATGCCAAAAAATCGTTATTCACGCTATTGGACCGTCATTAACGAAAATAGGTAGATTTTTAAATTTGTTATTTGATATAATACCTCCAAAGGAGAATGTTGGAGCATATGATGGAATTGAATGCGGATAACATTGCAAATTTAACACAGTATTTAATAAGAGAATATTATAAATTAAATACAGACCCTTTGTTTTCGGTTTTAGCAGAAGATTGCGTTTGGCTGGGACCAGGAAATCTTCTGGTATTTGGCGCGGAAGAAATAAAAACTCAGTTTAAAAATGGTTTTATTATGCCTGCCTTTCAAATGGTAAATCCTCATTTTTATATACTGGAAACTGGTAGTGAAAGCCATATAGTTGTATTAGGAGAATATTTACTGTTTTCAGATGAAAATGCGGATTTAATCTGTGCTTCAAAACAGCGTATTACCTTTTGTTATAGGCTGGAACATGACGCCTACCGACTTTATCATATGCATGTATCTAATGAGTGGAATGAGTTGAAAGAGGATGAATTATTCCCTTTCGAAATCAGCACACAGACTTATCATTATGTAAAAAAACTTTTAAAAGAAACTAATGACAGAAAAAATAAAGTAATTATTCAAACTCCAAAATCTACTTATGGTATTCGGTCAGACTCTATCATTTATATAGAAGCGGCAGATAAATATAGTATTTTACATACAGTACACCAGAATATTGTGATACATAAATCTATCGGTTATTTGGCCTCTGTGCTTCCTGATTTTTTCTGTCGTATTCATAGAAGTTATCTTATTAACTGCCACCACGTTTCTAAAGTGGAAAGATATTATGTTACATTGGTAACAGGAGAAACTTTGCCAATACCTGAAAAACGATATACAGAAGTGTACCATAATGTGATGCAGGCGATGCAATAACTTACAGAATATATATACTCATATTAAAACAGTGTGATTTATTTGCATAATAAAAGAAAATTTCATTTTATTATAATTTACATAAAATGTCTGGAATTCACATGTTTTTTAGTGTATAATTACATATAAAGTAATTTGAATAAGATATTTATTTTTTGCTATCAAGTTTAAATTTACTTATACTTTAACTGTATTATTAGGGAGAGGAGAATTTTTTTGAAAAAGAAAATATTTTTATGTGCAGCGGTATGTGCCTTGGTATTGGCAATGGGGGTAGGTTGCTCTCAGCAGTCCGGTTCTTCCGAGTCCGGTACAAGCTCAAATACCTCTAATGTACAAAGTGAAACCGGCAGCCAGACTCAAAGTGCGGACCTACCTGTTACATCCGGTCAAGGGGAATCTGGCACAGCATCCGACAGCAAGAATGTAACAGCAACCTTGTATATAGGTGAAAACGGCCAGTTTAAGGAATATCCTTATACATTTTCAGAGAAACCAACGCCTGATCAATTAATTCAGGCAATTGCAGATACAACCGGTTGGAATTTAACGTTGGCTGATGTTACAACCTCAGGTAAAGGTGGAATGACCGTATCATTCTCAAAAGAATGTGCATTGTTTACAGGGCCACCTCAACAGCAAAAAGAAGAATTTCATATGTATGATGCAGAACAATTGGACAGAACTATTTTAGATAGCATTCAAAAAACACTGCAAAATAATACAATAGATTCTAGCTTAGGAGATCCTTCCAATTTAGATATTTATTATTGTATGGAAGGGGATAAAGCATTGGAGTTAACCAATCTAAATATTACCATCCCTATGGAACAACCATATAGTTCAGATATGTGGGAGAATCTTTCACGTGAACCTGCGAAAGGCTAAACATAACATAGTTTAGGTATTCGTCATAGTATTTATGGTGTATCAAGCAGAGCGTTCTGTTTTGATAAATTGCAGCATTGTATTTTGATTTTTACTATACGTTCATTTGCTTATGTACCCTATTGGAAAGCAATGTAAACCTTTTTTACCAGAAGAAAATAGACATGAAAAAGGGCTTTTTACAATTGTTTTAGTGTAAAAAGAATAAAAAAAACAATGCTACAAAAACTTTAATTTTTGAAGGGGGAAATTGTTAGAGATGAAAACAAAAAGATTTTTAGCCGTACTGGTAACGTGCGTATTTGCTTTTGTGGTTTGTGCAGTTCCGGCAATGGCTAAAGTAATTCCAACAGTACCAGGGGAGAAAGCATCTGTGGCACTGGAAGTGCTTAATACAGATGGTACAGATTGTGAGGGTAATATTAAGCAGACTGCTGCACAACAGTCAGGTGCAGATCAGAGTATGACACAACAAGGCGATTACATCACATATCAGGCTGAAAATCCAGAGGGTTACGTATTTGATAGCTGGACTGTAAATATAACTTGGGTAAAAGAGGATGGTACCCGTGAAGTTTTAGGGGCTGATTATGCAGATACAACAAATCAAAAAGCATTTACTGCCGCAGACGGAAGTACAGCATATAATCCAAATGACGCAACCTTGAGAGTGAACTATGTAATGCCACAAGGTTTGGAAGAAAAAGATCATTTGGAATATAATGTTACCGCAAACTTTAAAAAGGATCCAACTACCGTAGCAGTAACTGTAAACTATGTTTACAGCGGTTTATACGGTGCAGACTTTATCTACACAGAAACTCAATATTTAGCACAAGGTAGCCATACAATTCATGCTGATGCTGCTCAATATGAAAACAAAGGTTTTGAATTGGTAAATGCTGCAGCAAATTCACAAGAAGTGAATGTTACAGAAAAAGATGGACAATTGGTAGCAGATGTTGACGCTGTTAACTTTAATGTAAAACCAACCATTGATCCAACCGAAATGTCCTTTAGTGTAACCTATGTTGACCTAGCAGGAAATCCAATTGGAGCTGGCGGACGTATTTGGTTTGATGACATCGGCGTGTATGACAGAGAAAATATTCTATTGCCATACGGATATAGAGCTATTCCACCTGCTCATCCTGGCGAAGATTGGTTCTATCCAACCAGTTTGGAGTACATTAACGGTCAATGGCAAGTAACTGTGCCTGACCTCGAAATTGTAGTGGCAAAAAGTGTAGCAACCGTTAACATTCAATTTGCTTTAGAAGATGGTACACTATTGCCTGATTTAGCTTATGAAAAAGCTTATTTTAATGTAGGCGGAGGCATTGAAACCGTTGAAGCACCGGAAGGTTATGAAATTGTTGGTGAAAACACTTATGCTGTAGATGTTACAGAGGATGATTTACTGAACTTGGTTGCTGACCCAACTGAAGTAACATTTACAGTAAAGCCGGTTGCAACCACACCGGGAAATCCTGAAAATCCAACTGATGACGGAACAACAACTCCAACACAAGATGGCACTATGGGTGGAAATCCAACTACAGGCGATGCTACTCCTTATGTAATTTTGGCAGTAACTGTTGCAGCAGCTGCAGGTGTTATGGTAGTAGCTTTTAAAAGAAGAAAAGCTTAATAGGGGTTTATAAATAAAAGGGGATACAGTAGTAACTGTATTCCTTTTTTGTTTTATTAAAAAATGAGAAAGTATAAATCATATCCTTGAAATTAAAATAGGATATGATATGATAACATTAAACTATCTATTGGAGGGTTGAAAAGGTGGAACAGTCTCTTTTTCATAGCAAAACTGCAGTCATTGTTGTAGATATGCTCAATGATTTTGTAAAAGGCGAGTTGTCTTGCGAACAGTCAGAAGCCATTGTACCGCCGATACGTGCTTTGTTATCAGACGCACGCCGTGAAGGAGTACCCATTTTTTATTGCAATGACCATCACATTCCGGACGTCGACCCTGAGCTGAAATTATGGGGACACCATGCCATTGCAGGAACAGAAGGGGCAAAAATTGTTTCGGAATTAGCGCCGCAACACGGCGACTATGTGATATTAAAACATTGTTATAGTGGTTTTTTTCAAACAGATTTACAATTACTGCTGAATTCATTGGGAATTAAAAATTTGATTATTACGGGGTTATATACCAACATTTGTGTACGTCATACAGCGGCAGATGCATTTTGTTGGGGATATCAAATTTATGTTCCCAAGGATTGTGTCTGTGCATTTACTCCAGAAGAGTATGAAGGGGATATCGCATATTTAAAAACAGTTTATGGAGCAACAATATTGTCTTCTGACAAAATCACATAAATGAAATCGAAGAATAGAAAAAGCCGACCTGTTTTGTAGCAGGTCGGCTTTTTTCAGCAACGGATTGTGAAAAATAGAGATTTTTGTGTTTTTTTATCGCGCGTTTTTTGTTGAGAAAACGGCTATTTTATGAGAATATATGCATTATATTACAGTTTTATAAATTACACAGAAAAATGCTTTATTGGTATTGCGGTATAGCATGACTTCCTGTAAGATATTGGTAAATAATGGAATGTAATTTTTTGACAGTATTCCATATTGAATGTAGATAGGAGGTCACGCTTGATGAAAAAAAGGGCAATTGTGGTTATGGTGTGTGCAATAGGTTTTGTTGCTTCGTTTGTAATCATAGGATACTTTGGCCTTACCAGTACAGGTATGATGGAACGTATGTATGTAAGTCAAAGTAAACAGCTTGTGATTGGAAAAGAAGAAAATTTGGCTCCGATAATCCTTTGGGACGAAATTGGAACGTATACCTGATTCGGGCTAGGCAATCATGGTACCATATGTTGACGTATGAGAAATTTCAATTTGTATGGATGCCGTCTAACTAAAAACAAATATCATATTTGCAGGCAGAAAAAGGTGTATATTGCAGCTTATGAAAAGAAAAAACAGATGCAACCACTAAATTTTCCATATAGAGGCCAGTAAATTGGCAGCTTGCTGTAATTCTTCGGGTGTGTGATGTGCAAATCCTAACAGAATGGTATGCGCCATGGGAGTACGATTCTTTAAATAGTAGGGAGAGATACCTTGCAAGCAAATTCCGTTTGCTTTTGCGCTTGCAATTAATTCTGCTTCAGACATTCCGTTTTGCACCTGAAGTAAAAAATGCAAACCTGCATTGGCTCCCATAATTGTGATTTGGTTTGCAATAGGAGAGGCTTTTAAGGCGGAAACAAAAGCGTCTCTTCTTTTGCGATAGGTGTTTCGATTGCGATTGATATTTCGTTCAAAATGACCGCCTTTCATAAATTGAAACAATGTATGCTGTTCAAAGCGGGATACAGTAGGGGAATAGTGAGAGCAAAGTGTTTGATATCTTTGAAGTAATGCTGGAGGCAACACCAAATATGCAATACGGACCGAGGGAGCAATGCTGCGTGAAAATGTACCTATATAAGCCACTTTTCCCGCTGTGTCAATTCCTTGCAATGACGGTATCGGTTTTCCTGTAAATTTCAGTTCACTGTCATAGTCATCTTCAATGACGAAGCGATTTGGTTTTTCATCGGCCCAGCGCAGCAATTCCAAACGTTTGCCTATCGGCATCACTACTCCGGTTGGAAATTGATGGGAAGGCGTCACATATACAATATCAGCTTTGCTTTGTCCAAGGGCTGCAATATCAATTCCGGTTTCTGTTACGTCAATAGCTTCCACTGTTCTGCCGCAATTGGTAATGGTTTGATATACCTTGGGATATCCGGGATTCTCCATTGCAAACAGGCTGTCAGAATCAAACAATACATTTAATATCATAAGTAAATATTCTATACCTGTGCCCACAATAATTTGTGCAGCTGTGCAATGAACCGAGCGATACTTGTGTAAATAGTCGGCAATGGCCTGACGCAGACAAAAATCACCTTTCTGGTTGCCGGGGTAGATTAAATCCGGTTGAGAATACATAATTTCTTTCGAAAGCTTTGCCCAGGTAGCATACGGAAATGTTTCCACATCTACAAAATTGGTAGAAAGGTGGAACTGGTACTCGTTTTGAATATCGCCGGTTTCAGAAATGGAAACGGAAGTTACAGGCTCCTGCCGAACGGTTAAAGAAGCCTCTAACGGATTTACATAAAATCCACTGCGGGGAAGAGCGCGGATATAACCTTCTGTAACCAACATTTGATATGCGGCATCAATTGTATTCTGACTCACTCCCAGATAGTCTGAAAACGCTCGTTTGGAAGGCAGCTTCTCATTTTCCTTATAAATACCTTGTTGGATATCTTTTACCATGGAAAGGTAGAGTTGGTAGTATAAAGGTTCTTTTCCTTTTGTATGAACGTTCATTGCAGACCTCCAATCTGATACTATTAAAAATACTTAAACTGACTATTTAATAGGAATCAGTTTTCTTTTATAATCATACTCAAATACAATGATATTTGCAAGACAAATATAAAAGTGGAGGAGTAAGATAATCATGAATCAACAATTGGAACAAAACAGAAAGCTAACGGAGTCTTTCAAAGGCGGCGTTATTATGGATGTTACCAATGCAAAAGAGGCCGAAATTGCACAAAAAGCGGGAGCAGTTGCTGTTATGGCACTGGAACGCGTACCTTCCGATATTAGAAAACAAGGCGGAGTGGCACGTATGAGCGACCCGAAAATGATTAAAGAGATTCAAAGCGCAGTATCCATTCCCGTTATGGCCAAAGCCAGAATCGGACATATTGCCGAAGCTCAGATTTTAGAAGCACTGCACATTGATTATATTGATGAAAGTGAAGTGCTTACACCTGCAGATGACATGTACCACTTAAATAAATTTGAATTTAAAACTCCATTTGTATGCGGAGCACGTAACATTGGCGAAGCATTAAGAAGGATTGGAGAAGGCGCTTGCATGATTCGTACCAAGGGAGAAGCAGGTACAGGAAATGTGGTAGAGGCTGTCAGACATATGAGAACCATGATGGCGGCGATTCGCCGTTTGCAAAATATGCCTTCTGAAGAGCTGATGACATTTGCAAAAGAAAATGACGCACCATACGATTTGGTAGTATATGTAGCGCAAAACGGAAAACTTCCTGTTGTAAACTTTGCGGCAGGCGGTATTGCAACTCCTGCCGATGCTGCTTTGATGATGCAGCTTGGCAGCGAAGGTGTATTCGTTGGTTCCGGTATTTTTAAATCTGCAAACCCTGAATTAAGGGCAAAGGCAATTGTCACTGCTACAGCAAACTATAATAATCCCGAAATTTTGGCAGAAGTAAGTGAAGGTCTGGGAGAGGCTATGAAGGGATTGGAGATTTCTGAAATTCCTCAGGACAGTCTGTACGCAAACAGAGGCTGGTAAATCAATGAATCGAATAAAACAAATTTGTTCCGTCATATTATGATAATAAAAGAGGCATCAATTGATGCCTCTTTTATTTATATAGAAAACGGTATATTAGCGAACCGGCGTATAATTGATTTCAGATGTTTGCTCTGTGGCTTCCAACTTAAAAATAACAGGTCTTAATCCATCATTGCAGCTGCAAATAGCAACGCCGGGTTTTCTAATCCAGTCTCCATAGTAAAATAATTCTTTTTCAGCTCCGTGAGATAATGCAAATGCATACTGATATATTGCTTTCCATGCTTCATCGCAAAATCCTTCCGGTTTTGCATAGTCAGCATAAAATACCTGCCCTTCTTTTAACATGGGGCACGCAGTCAAACCGTCTGCTCCGTATTCTTTTGCCAGTTCTTTGTCTAATGTGGTTTTCAATACTGTTATTTTTACTTTTTTCATGCCTTATCTCTCCTTGTTGATATTAAGTGATAAATTCCAGCAAATTTTTGCCCATAAATTGAGTCCATTCCTGTTCTGTGAGGTTTGCATTTTGAGTGATATCATGAATAAATAAAGAGAAATCCATTTCCCGTTTTACAGAAGGATACAATAATAAAGGAAAATCACTGCCATAGAGCAACCGATTCGGACCAACCATTGAAATAACTGTTTTAATACTTTTGATGTCGTACAGCAAGGGATTTGCCGCAGTGTCATAGCGTACATTTTGAAATAATTCTTTGTAGCGGGGGTTCATCTCATAAAAAGGAAGACCGCCTCCCATATGCGCCAATATTAGTTTTAAGTTGGGATATCTTTTTAATAATTGAGGAATCGGCGCCAATGATGTCGTATCTTTTCCGGGATAGGTATGTCCAATTGGTTCTCCGCAATGAATGCACACAGGCAAATGATAATGTACTGCGCACTCTAAGACATCCAGAAACTGCGGTGACTGAAAGTCAAATCCGTTTGCTCCAGGGCCTAATTCTCCAATTCCGCAAAAGCCAAGAGAGACGCAGCGTTCTATTTCAGAAATGGCTTCTTTTCCGAACATAGGGTTAATAGAAGCAAATGCCTTTAAGCGCTGTGGATGATTTTTGATTGCTTGTGCCATGTAATCATTGTGCAGATACATCAGTTCAATATCATTCCAATACCATCCTTGCATGACCAAACCGTATACACCTGCCAGCTCAGCACAATGCAAAGCTTCTTCTGCATTTGCCCATGCTTCTTCCGTACCCGTACCATTTTCCGATTTTTTGGTCAACATACCAAAGTATGGGTCACGTGCGGCATAGGTTTCCCAATGTTCATATATTTCCGGGGGAAATATATGAACATGACTGTCCCAAATTTGAAATTCATTCATGATTGGTGTTTTCCTCCTGTATTTTATAGTGATATTATAAATGATGATTCATACTCTGTCGATATCCGGAGGAAATACAAATACTTTGGAATACATTTTAGAGTTGATTCAGTGTAGTTCTGTTTTCATTGATGCTTATTGCTGTTTGTGTTTTTTATGATAATGGCAAGGGAACAAAAATCAATAGAAAACATGAAATTTTTCCATTTTTAGAACTTTGATAGAATAATGTATAAACCGGAACAACAGGGAACATTGTAATTTTTTTAATTGGCTCAAATTGGCTCGAAAATACTTACTTTTTGAATTATATTATGCTATACTGTACCAAGAAAAAGCAGATTATGTTGTAGAAAATGGAGGGGGTTTTATGGTATTCTTTGATGATTTGGGAAAGACATTATCAAAGAACAATCTGCTGTTCAAAAAACTAAGAAAATGACAGATATTGCCAGAATAAACAGTTTGGTTTCTGATGAAAAAAGTGAATCACAATTACTATCCAATTAGAAAACGATATGTTGCAATATACCAAAAAATTTTGAAAGAAATTTTGTGGGGATAAATTACATCCGTTCGTGTACTGTACACCAAAATAAAAGAGGATAAACAGCAAATTTAGAGTATGAAAGGTGTTGTGTGTTGCGGAAGATGGGGAGTGGAAGTTTCAAGCAATACAGAATTTTGCAATGCTTGTGATGCAGTTCTGCCGAAATAACCACAAAGATTTGTCTCATAACACTCGTTTCATTCAATACATTGAATATGGAACAAAAGGAAAGAAGATTACTGCTATGCAAAAACAAGATTAGGTTTTCATTTTAATGAGGAGGGTGAGTTATGGCAAAGTTTTGCAGCAAATGTGGAATGAAACTCAATGAACAAACCGGAAAATGTCCTAATTGTGATGAGAAAACAAAAATGGATACTGCAAGCTCCGATAGTAATATCAGTATCAATGGGAATCCAAAAGAGGACCAAAATATTAAAAAAACAAACGGAGAACAAGAAGTCAAAAAAGAAAACAAAAAGAAAACGAGAAAAATAGTAGTAATCACAATTATTATTGTTATATTACTGATAGGTATAGGTGTAGGTATAGGTGTTTTAATGGTACATAACGAAAAAAACGCAAATGTTTCTAACAATGGCGAAATTCAAGAGACACAAAGTGCTACCAGTACAGAAACAACAACTACCGATGAAGAAGTTGACTTGGGTAGCAATTATGAAGTTCCTGAATTTGATGCAGAAGCATATTTCAGAGAAAATACTACCTTAAAATCTACTTTTGATGTAGCTTCTTCGCAATATATTCATACCGAATCTGAAGCTTATGATAGTTTTGTTGAAAGGGGCTTTGACGGTAGTCAAGTGATGTATGAATATACTATGGATGGTACTTATTTAGGAGAGAATGAAATTTCCCGATCTTCGTCATCAAAACATCCAATGTATCAGGTATATTACGCTACCACATCAGGGGATATATGGATGATTCTTGAAATTAACGGTTCGTTTTTTGCAACGCCAATCACATACAATTTTTCAAACGCACAAAATGTTCCCGTAATAGTTTCAGAAACGGATACGATTACAAGCTATGATAGTTCCACTAATAAATTCTATGTGAACATTCCCAATGCATCTCAAACCGTTATAAAGACAGTCTCCAAAATTGATGCTGAAACGATAGAAAAACTAACGAGCGAGGAGTTCAATCAATCATGACGGTTAAAAAAATTGTAATATCACTTCTTTGTTGTGTAATCGTATCTTTTTCTTTTCTCCCTATGATAACAGTAAATGTTCACGCGGAAACTGCTACAGAAGAAAGCAGAATCATGGTTTCTCTCGGTGATTCCTATTCATCGGGAGAAGGTATTGAACCGTTTTATGGTCAAAATGAATCAACAGCCGATAAAGTGAAAAATCAGGATTGGCTTGCACATAGATCCGAAAAAAGCTGGCCCGGAAGACTTACTCTGGAGGGAGTAAATGGTTCTATGTCTCAAAATCGTAATGATAATTGGTTTTTTGTGGCTACATCCGGAGCAACAACCGATAATTTGACTCACACCCAACGTAAGGACTATGACATTGACGGGAAGAAAGGCAGTCGTTATATTGATAAACAGCTTGATGTTTTTAAAGAATTAGGTGATAAAAAAGCGGAATATGTTACTGTTTCCATTGGAGGAAATGATGCGCAGTTTACGGATGTTATAACCAAAGCAGCTCTATCATTTTCATTTAATCCCGGACTATTAACCGACAAATTAGATTCCGTTTGGGAAGAATTTTATTATGGTATTGACGGCGGTGAAAGCATAAGAGATAGACTTTATCAAGCTTATTGCGATATTCAAGATGCTGCAGGTGCACAAGCTAAAATTATTGTTGCCGGATACCCCAAATTACTGGACCCTAACGGAAGTGGATTCTTATTTAATGAGAGAGATGCTGCTCTCATTAATGATTCGGTAAGCAGATTCAATGACGAAATCGAATCCATTGTGAAATCGTGCAAAGTGGACGGAATGAAAATCTGTTTTGTGTCTGTTGAGGAGGCTTTTGATGGACACGGCGCCTATTCCAATGACGCTTTTTTGAATGAGGTACATTTTGGTAGCAAATCTCAAGATTTAGAATCAAGTCTTATAGCACCATCAGCATATTCCATGCATCCCAATGAGAAGGGCGCCCAGGCTTATGCCGATTGTGTCCAAGCAAAAATTGATGAGATTGAAAAGGATAACGGAAAAACGGAATGGCCTTTGATGTCCGGCTCAGATGAGCGAGACATAGCATTAGTACTTGATGTTTCAGGTAGTATGAGAGGTACTCCAATGAATGAAACCAAAAATGCATCAGAAAGGTTTATCAATACGGTTTTAAAGGAAGATTCCAGCATCGGTGTTGTTACTTATGATAATACCAGTATGTGTATTGCTGACTTCTATATGAATGAAAGATATTTGACGAATGCAATACAGAATCTTAATTCTGGTGGCGGAACCAATATGGAAGCGGGATTATCACAGGCATATTCCATGTTACAGAGCAGCAATGCAAAAAAGAAAATAATCGTACTTATGAGTGACGGTGAACCCAACGAGGGCAAAACAGGCGATGAACTCATAGAGTTTGCTGAAACAATCAAAAATGAAGGCATATATATCTATACATTAGGCTTTTTTAGTAATTCACACGATAAAACCTCACCACAGGCACTGTTAGAAAACATTGCAAGTGAAGGGTGTCACTTTGAGGTTGAAAACGCAGATAATTTAATATTTTTCTTTGGCGATATTGCGGATCAAATCAATGGACAAAAGTACATATATGTTCGCATAGCATGTCCTGTTGATGTGACGGTAACGTACGATGGTGAAACATTATGCTCTATAGAAGAAAAACTGAATACCCGCACTGCTTTTGGCTCTTTAACATTTGAGGATAATGAAAAAGGAACCAATAACAGCGATAATCGAGTGAAGATACTGCGATTAAAAGAAGGTACAGATTATAATATCCAAATTGAGGGTAACGGCAACGGGTATATGGACTATACCATTAGATTTATGGATGATACCGGAGAGTATACCGATTTGCGCACATTCAGTAATATAAAAATTACGGAACAGACTGTAATTGATACTGTGGCGACCAATTCAGATTCAACTATATTGAATGTAGACGAAAATGGCGATGGAAGGTATGACTTGAAGTATAAGGCAACCGAAAATGCTGAAGGTGAACTGGTCAACGACACCTATCTCATTTATATTTATATTGCAGTTGGTGTTTTTGTTTTAATCTTGATTGTAATCGCAATTATTCTAATTATGAAACATCTAAAATCAAAAAAATCTAAGTTGGAAAACAGATAAAGCATGCAGAAGTTTTGCAGAAATTGCAAAACACAGAGGAAAAGTTGTTTTAGCTTTTACCGATTGAAAACTACTTTATAATTTTTTCATTTAATAATCTGGTAATAACAACAAAACAAACATTGAAAGATAGTCCTTTCAATGTTTGTTTTTGTTTATTGGCAAGAACGTTTTAGCGTTTATCAGTTGAAAATTGCATAGCAATTTTTTTTATGCTATAACAACCTTGCAACAGCAGCAAAACTAAAGTTTTGGCTGTTGGCAAGAACGTTGTAACATTTTTTAGTTAGAAATTGCTTTGCAATTTCTCTTATGTTATAATATCTACACTATTTATTTGATGCAGTTCCATTTTATTATAAGTACAGAGGAGACGGGTATATATGTCCGCAGTATCACAGGCAAAGCGCATTGTAGTTAAGGTAGGTACCTCTACCTTAACTTATGAAAACGGAAAACTAAATTTAAGAAGAACAGAAGAACTCTGCAAAGTGTTAAGTGATTTGCATAATTCCGGTCTTGAAGTAGTACTTGTATCATCCGGCGCGGTTGGCGTAGGTATGGGCAAACTCGGCATCAAAGAGCGCCCCACAGAAACAGAAAAAAAACAAGCGATTGCAGCTGTTGGGCAATGTGAACTGATGTTTATGTACGATAAGCTTTTTGGAGAATATAATTGTATGGTTGCCCAGGTTTTGCTTACAGCAGACGTAACAGCCAGTGAGAACAGCAAGCGTAATGTAGAAAACACCTTCAGAGAACTGCTGAATATGGATATTATTCCGGTTGTAAATGAAAACGACACAGTTAGCATTGACGAGCTGGATGGCCCTCATTTTGGAGATAATGATACGTTATCCGCAGTCGTTGCCAAGTTGGTTGGAGCCGATTTGTTAATTATTTTAACTGATATTGACGGACTTTACGATACAGACCCGAGAGAAAATCCGAATGCCAAGCATATTCCTTATGTTACACATATTACAGACGAAATTAAGGCGTTGGCAGGCGATGCTGGTACAAACAGAGGAACAGGCGGTATGGTGACCAAAATACGCGCCGCACAAATTGCAAATGAAGCGGGTATCTCCTGTTGTGTGATGAGTGGTACGCATCCCAAAAATTTATATCAATTGCTGGACGGCGTCCAAATAGGAACTACATTTGCCGCATTATAAGTGCATCGATATTGAAAGGAGGAATAGATATGACCGAATTGGAACAAATGGGAAAACGTGCAAAAGAGGCAGCACGTGAACTTGCTTTCGCAGGTGATAAAAAAAATCAGGGACTTGCTGCAATTGCAAAAGCTTTGAGAGAACATAAAGATAACATTATAGAGGCCAATGCTTTGGATATTGAAGCAGCCAAACAAAACGGGATGTCTGAGTCATTGCTGGATCGCCTTACATTAACAAGTGAACGTATTGAAGGTATGGCAAAAGGTGTGGAGGAAGTTTTAGCGCTGAAAGACCCAATCGGTACCGTATTGGACGGAATGGTGCAAAGCAACGGTCTTAAGATTGAAAAAGTACGTGTACCTCTGGGTGTCATCGGCATGATTTATGAAGCCAGACCAAATGTGACTTCCGATGCAGCGGCGCTTTGTTTAAAATCGGGTAATGCGGTCATTTTACGAGGAGGAAAAGAAGCATTCCACTCCAACCAATGTATTACCAACATTATGCAAGCTGCATTAGAGCAAGTCGGTTTGTCAGGAAATTGTGTCCAGCTTGTGCAGAATACCAGTAGAGAATCCGCAAATGAAATGATGCGTTTAACGGAATACTTGGACGTATTGATTCCAAGAGGCGGTGCAGGCTTAATCAAAGCGGTGGTGGAGAATGCAAAGGTTCCTGTAATTGAAACAGGTTCCGGCAACTGCCATGTATATGTAGATGAATCTGCAGATGTTGCTATGGCGGCTGATATTATTTTTAATGCGAAAACGTCCCGTCCTTCTGTTTGTAATGCCATTGAAACAGTATTGGTACACAAAACTATCGCCGAAAAAGCTCTCCCTGTCATTGAGAAAAGGTTGAAAGAAAAACAAGTGGAAATCAGGGGATGTCAAACAGTTTGCAGAATATTGCCCGATGCAGTACCTGCAACGGAACAAGATTGGGCGACAGAATATTTGGGTTATACTTTGGCAATTCGCGTTGTAGACGACATTCATCAAGCCATTGACCATATTATGACGTATACCACAGGTCATAGTGAATGTATTGTAACAGAAAGTTATACCAATGCAATGTTATTCACATCTCAAATAGATGCAGCAGCTGTTTATGTGAATGCGTCCACCAGATTTACAGACGGCGGTATGTTTGGACTGGGTGCGGAAATCGGTATTTCTACTCAAAAACTCCATGCAAGAGGTCCTATGGGCATTGAACAACTGACCTCCGTGAAATTTATTGTCAACGGCAACGGTCAAATTCGTATATAAAGTACTGTATCTATTGGAATAAATTCCAATCTTAATTTTGCTAGAGTGTAAAAGCAGATTTTTACCAAATACAGTTATGAAATCACCCTGAATAATAGTTTACAAAACAGCCTTGGCAGATTTCTTTTTTATAAAAAAGTTCTGCCGAGGCTGTTTTGTACTTATATATTAGGTAAAGTACAAAACAAGGGGTTGAATCATAACAAATGAATTCAGAAAACAAAGAACAAACACCGAAAAAAACGGCACAATTTGTGTGTGATTATCGAGATGAGCAGCCCACTGAATTTTTGCCGCAGCTTCAAATGCATTCGGCAGAAGAAACAAAAGAGGAGCCCTCATCAGAGCCTATTGACAATACAATACCTACCATACATGTAACATTAGATGACTCCAATATGATAGAAACAGAGCAGGAAGGAAACGAAACTCCGGAATATCCAACGATGCCGGAACAAGAAGAGCCCTCGCCGGAAATAGAAGGATTTCCTCTTTGGAAAAGAAATAATCAGCCCTCCAGATTATTTTATCCTGCAAATCCCCAAATTGCGCAGCAACAGGAAGAGGAAATATATGAGGATGAGACAAAACAATCAAAACCAAAAGGAATCATCCCGGGTATTATGATTTTAATGGCCGCATTTGCGGGTGTGGTATGTTTTTGTATGTTTGGCGGAGTAGACTTGGTACAAAATACAGAGCAAATCAATGCTTTTTTAGCGCCTGTTATGATGCAAAATCCGGAACCGTTTTCATCGTTGTCACAGGCAAGCGAAGATATGATTTTGCAAGCTTCCGTATGGAGGGCGGTGACACAAAATCAGGCAAACTATAAAGAGACAGACGCACAGGGAAGAATGGTTGTTCCGGCAAAAGATGTAGAAAATGCATCGAGGGAACTGTTTGGAAGTGCGTTTCATCTTTCTTCCAAACATCTGCAAAACGCTTCTTTTTTTGTTTATGATGAATCTTCTGATACTTACCGTGTGTTACCTAGTAGCAGTGTTACAAGCACAGTTCCGCAAATAAAAGAGGTAAAAAAAGAGAATGGCTCCATCGTTGTTACGGTAGAGTTTTCTTCTACAACACAGGAAATTGCTGTGGAAACATACCGTTATATACTGGAATTTGATTCTCTCAGCGGAGAGCCGTATTTATCCTCAATTCAATCTGCTTGAAAACGTGATGAGTATTTCTGACGATGGAAAAAGAATTTTTATAGCAAATAAAGTAGATTGACAGATACAAGACCTTTTGTCAAAGATTCTTTTGAATTTTGCATTTCTTGGATAATTTGTTTTCTAAAATGGGACTCTATCTTTATGAAAAGGCATTCATGTCTTACCGGATTCATCTTTTATCACAGTATTCTGCAATCAAAAACGGATACCAATTGGTATCCGTTTTTGATTTTTATATTTCGTTTGTCATAAATCATAATCTTGTCCATATATATAATAAAGCAAGATACCTGAATGTTATCATCAGGTATCTTCTCTTATCATTATGTGCATTAGAGCAGTAAGTATAACAGCGAGAAAATAACACTGGTGTCGGCTTGTTCGTTAAACAGTACCAGCAGCAGTATCATGATTAAGGTTCGTTCGCTGTCTTTCATAACTCCGTCTAATAAATTTTCCACAATGTTCTGTGGTCCGGCAGAGACGGGAGGGGCGCTTGGCAGACTACCTCCGTTGTGCCCATGTAAAGGGCCGCCTTGTTCATTTGGTGTGTGGTGAGCGGGCTCTTCAGTATGATTTCCGTGAGTTCCACTTGAAAAAGACGGTCCATTATTCGAACGGTTTGTTCTTGGCGACGCAGCAAAAGACGGTGTGCCGCGCAGTTGTTGATTGGCACGATTCTGCATTTCCTGCACTCTATGAATTGCCTCTTCCTGCATACGCTTCATATCCATATTTTCGTTGGCCATGTTTCACCTCATAGAATCCCCTGAAGAATACCCTGTTCTTTTAAAAGAGGTAAAAACTTCAGCATTCTCATAATTTTAATTGCTTCATCCAGTTTTTTCTGACGCTCACTTTTTAATAAAGGACGCAAAGCGTGCAGTAGTCTGGTATTATCATCTTCTTGATTTATGCTCCCCAGCAAAGGCGCTATTTTCATAATGGTATTGAGCATCTCAGGGGAAACGCCGTTTCCTCCTCCGCCTAATGCTCCCAGAGTATTTCCCAAACCGCCTAAAGAAGACAAAGCACCAAGTGGATTATTGTTCGTTTGAGGTGCTTGTGCAGGTGCTGATTGTTGCCCTAATAGACTGGCAAGCTGGCTAAAATCAATTCCTCCGGTAGAATTGCTTTGAGATTGCTGTGGGGATTGTTGCGCTGGTTGTTCAGGGGCATTGTTTTGCTGCTCGGTATTCATTTGTCCCAATAAATTGTTAGCCATTTGCTGAAATTTTGCCATTTCTGTAGGATTATTTAAAATTTCATTTAATTTTCCGGCTAAGTCATCCATGGACCGTCACCCCATTTCTTATTTGCCCAAAAATTTTTTTAGCAGCACTTGTGCCTGCGGTGAATTTAACAGTTTATTGGCCGCCTCTTTATCGCTTAATACTTGCTGAAGTTTTGCGGCATCGTTGGCGTTTAGGTTATTTAACATTTTTTGCAACGTGCCGTTTTCTGCTTGTTGTTTTAGTTGTTCGGGTTGTGTGCCCAGACGTTGGGCTGCTACATTTAACAGTTTCTGTAATTCTTCGTTGTTAGGCAAAGTATTTCACACCTTTCAAAGTAAAAAATGAAAAAAGACTGGATTCCCTCATGTGTTTCCATATATAATATGATTAGATAAATATACATATGCGGTAAAATGGGCAGATAGTAATATTGTATATGGAGTCAAGGGGGTTTTTATGAGAATTTTAGTTATTTCCGATTCCCATGGAAATACAAGGAATATAGAGCGTGCAGTGGAAAGTCAACCGGAAGCAAATATTATCATCCATTTAGGGGACGGGGCCGATGATATTGTGGATTTGGAATTTGTTTATAGAGATAAGCAATTCTATCAGGTAGCCGGTAATTGTGACTGGGGTTCTTCGTTGCCTCTTGAAGGTGAATTAAAAGTAGCGGATAAAACAATATTTTTTGTACATGGCCATGAATATAGGGTAAAAACAAATTTACAGCAAATCAAGATGGAAGCAAGAAAAAGGAATGCGGATATTGTGCTTTTTGGGCATACGCACCTGCCTATAACAGAATATGATGATGAATTGTATTTGTTGAATCCGGGCTCTTTGCAATATGCTGACGGTACCTATGGGATAATTGATATCACAGATGCCGGTATTTCTGTACAAATTATAAAAGTTTAAAATTCGTTTCTTGACATTGTATGGATTGGCGTGATAGGCTAATTTGAGAGAACCAATATTATGTTGACTGTATTTTGTTGATACATATAAAGTAATGATATTACCGCCGAACAGACAGATTAAAGCCTAAGCAGTAATATGGATAAGGGCGGGGAATGGAGAGAGTAATTATGACTGAATATGAGAGATGGCATGCTATGAAACTGGATGACCCGGATTTAACAGAAGAACTAAATGCAATTGAGGGTAATCCAGAGGAAATTAACGACCGTTTCTACCGTGAACTGGAATTTGGAACAGGTGGTTTACGTGGTGTAATTGGAGCCGGTACAAACCGAATTAATATTTATACAGTACAAAAGGCAACTCAAGGACTTGCCAACTATCTAAATAAAAAAACGTCGCATGCGTCTGTGGCAATTGCATATGACAGTCGTATTAAGTCAGACGTATTTGCAAAGGCAGCGGCTGAGGTTTTGGCAGCGAACGGAATTACCGCACATTTATATCCTCAATTGATGCCTACACCCGCACTGTCTTTTGCCGTTCGTCATTTAAAATGTGACGCGGGTATTTGTATTACTGCAAGCCATAATCCTGCAAAATATAACGGATACAAAGCATACGGCAGTGACGGTTGTCAGGTTGCTTTGGAAATGGCAGATGCTATTCTGGATGAAATTAACCGGCTGGATATTTTCCGTGATGTCAAACACATGGATTATGATGCCGCAGTAGAACAGGGAAGTATTAAGGCCATTGGCGAGGATGTTGTAATTGCATTTTTAAATGCTGTTAAGTCACAAAGTATTTTGGATTGCAGCGATTCTGATTTAAAAGTAGTATATACTCCTCTCAATGGCAGTGGAAAAATGTGTGTCACACGTATTTTTAATATGATTGGTATAAAAAATATTACAATTGTTCCTGAACAGTCAGAACCGGACGGCAATTTTCCGACTTGTCCGTATCCAAATCCTGAATTTAGAGAGGCATTGCAAGTAGGATTGAATCTTTGTGAAAGCGTACAACCGGATTTACTGGTAGCGACAGATCCTGATTGTGACCGTATGGGTATTGCTGTAAGACATAACGGTGATTATCAATTGTTAAACGGCAATGAGGTTGGTGTTTTATTATTAGATTTTATTGCGCGCAATCGTATTGCAAATGGAACTATGCCAAAACATCCGGTTGCAGTCAAAACAATTGTTTCTACCGATTTAACGGATAGTGTTGCTAAAGAATACGGTATTGAGTTAAGAAGCGTTTTGACAGGGTTTAAATATATTGGTGACCAAATAGCAGGCTTAGAAGCCAACGGAGAGGAAAGCCGTTATATCTTTGGTTTTGAGGAAAGTTATGGATATCTGTCAGGCAGCTATGTACGTGACAAAGACGCTGTGAATGCCAGCATGTTAGTATGTGAAATGGCAGTTGACTATAAAAAGCAAGGAAAAACGTTGGTAGATGCAATTCATGATATTTATGAAAAACATGGTTATTTCCTAAATGAATTGATGAATTTTACGTTTGAAGGTCAAGACGGTATGAATAAAATGCAGTCAATTATGGAGCATTTGCGTACCAATACTCCAACTAAAATTGCAGACTTTGCAGTGGTTGGATGGAGTGATTATAAAGCGTCTAAATGTTTTGACGGTACCATTGAAACTGAAATTACACTTCCCAAGTCCAATGTTTTGGAATATCGCTTGGAAAATGGCAGCAAATTAATTGTGCGTCCGTCAGGAACAGAGCCTAAGTTAAAATTGTACTTATCCGCAAAAGGTAAGACAAGAGAAGAATCTCAAGCGGTAATTCAGGCGTTTAAAAATTGTGCAAACGAATTACTGGGAATCTAAAAAAGGTCGGAGCTTGCTCCGACCTTTTTTATGACAGATTTTTATCAGTGCATGTGTTAAAATCTTTTTAGTGATAAAAATTGCAACTGTATTTTTTTTATGGTATACTTTATAAAATATATTTCCATCCGTAGCGAAGCTGGATATCGCAACAGATTCCGATTCTGGAGGTCGGGGGTTCGAATCCCTCCGGGTGGGCCATGCTGGAATGGACTGTGCTCCATTCAAAAAGCCCAGCCGTCCGGCTGGGCTTTTTCATAAAAATTTGTTATTGATTTTTCCGCGATGGTCTATAATAATGTTATTTATTTGATTGGGATTATCCTTGTAACGTCTCTAAATTACTACAACTTTTTACGAGTTGGGACAATTTCACTTTTTGTCGTCGATAGTTTAATAGGTATTTTTTATCAATCCTTCTGATATGGAAATAATCGCGATACTTTTTCCCCAAAGGCTGTTAGCGGGAATAATTTTTGGAAAGGAGAAAAGCACTTGAATCATTTAGAATTTGGGCCGGTTATTTGTACCAAAGGACCGTATAAAGGAAAAATAGGATATTTAGATGATGAAGATATATGTGAAGGAAATCAGTTTGGAATTGTATATTTTGGTAATCCGTCATTTTGTTCATCATTCCATCTGGTTCCCATTACATATTTATCAAATGAAATTACCATGTACGAAATCATTCAAAGAAAAGAAACGTTGCAACAACAAATACTTAACGAAAAGGATGAAAAGAAGAAAATATATTTGCTTCTGGAATCAGAATTTGTAAATACCCTGTTTTACGAGAGACATATACAAACACATACTATGTCTCAAAAAGGTATTAAATTATTTATATCTTATTCCTCTAAAGATAAAGGATTTGCAAATTTACTATACTCTGATTTAAAAGAGGCAGGATGTATTCCATGGTTGGATGAGTGGGATATTGTGGGTGGGCAATCCATCCCTGAAGAGATTGAAAAAGGAATTAATAATAGTGATTTCTTATTGATTTTATTATCTAATAATTCAGTAAAATCCAATTGGGTTCGAGCTGAATGGGAATCAACCATTTGGGATGAAAATCAAAATAAGGAAATACGAATCATACCAATATTAATTGAAGAATGTGAAATACCACGCTTTATAAAATATAGAAAATATATTGATTTTAGAAAAGACTACATTACGGGTTTCCGAGATTTATTGTATTCTATTGACAGATTAAAATAAGAACTAATTTTATAAATGTTTCATTAATTCAACATGTAGATTTGCAGTTTGTATTTCAACCTATACCTGAGGGATGTATATACATCCCTCAGGTATTTTCTTTTTGTTTCTACAATCCATATGCATTTCGTTCGTCACTATAGGATTATTTCACAGGTATATATATTTCTTAAAAATAGAATATACATTCTGTTGGTTTTATCATGAAATGCGTGATATTGGATAAAAAATAGCCTACATTTATCACCGGATACATTTTTCCATCATAGAATAGCGGAGAATAGGGGGAATTTCAATGTACTGTGGTGAACAATTCAGTGATGTAACAAAGCAATATTTATGCTGTTTTTATGAGATTTTAGACAATATGATAGAAGAGATGACAAATGCGAAATTAACAAACAGTATATCGCATAATTTTATTGTACAAATGATTCCTCATCACCAAGCAGCAATTAAAATGTCTCAGAACATTTTACAATATACAACGTTACTTCCTCTGCAAAACATTGCAAAGAATATCATTTCAGAGCAAACCAAAGGCATCGAAGCTATGAAAGAAATACTGGGAGTATGTGGGGAACAATTTGATTCAAAACAGGATATGTGCCTGTATCAAAATGAATTTGACCAAATTACAAGAACTATGTTTTCTCAAATGAAAAATGCTTGTTCGACAAATCAGATTAATGCAAATTTTATGAGAGAAATGATTCCACATCATCAAGGTGCTATCTGTATGTCAAAAAACGCATTGCATTTCTCCATCTGTCCGCAGCTAATTCCAATTTTGCAGACGATTATTGTCTCTCAGGAAAAAGGAGTACGAGAGATGAGAGCGCTTCTTCACTGCATTTAAAAAGGATGACATATTCATTCCCGTTCAGTAATTGAAATAAGATACAACAGAAAACAATAGGAGGCGATTATTTGGCTATTCGTATTTTTATCGATCAAGGGCATAATCCCAGTGGTGTGAATGCAGGAGCAGAAGGGAACGGATTAAGGGAACAAGACGTTACCTATAATGTAGGAATCTATTTAGCCAATCTGTTGAATGACGATCCCAGGTTTACTGCAAGAGTTTCACGCCCTACTCCTGAGACCGTACTGGGTACCAGCAATGCTACCAGTTTGCAGGCCCGTGTAAATATGGCGAATTCCTGGCCTGCAGATTATTTTATCAGTATTCATTGTAACTCCAATACAAATCCTGCAATTAATGGCAGTGAAGTGTATGTTTATCGGAGTAATACCCAATCTTATTGGCTGGCACAGCACATTCTCAATGCGATTGTAGAACGTGTAGGCACCAGGGATAATGGGGTACGATTGAATCCGTCGCTGTATGTATTAAGACGTACTACCATGCCTGCTGTATTGGTAGAATTGGGATATTTAAGCAATACTTCCGATGCACAAAAACTTAGAGATGACCAAAGAGGATTTGCTCAAGGAATTTACAATGGACTACTAAGTTACTTTGGTTTTTCACCACTTTAACGGCATCAGAATATAAATGAACGCAAATGGAATTCCTATTCCTATGTATCACGATTCATAAGTTTATATGTTATCAGATTGGAGATGTTTTGGATTGAAAAAACAGCCAGGATATGGTGGGACAACCACATTTCCTGACTGTTTTTTATAATTTTCGGTTATACGATTGGGAGTTTAAAAATTTGTCCGGGATATATTACATCGCTGGACAGGTGGTTTAGCTGCATGATTTCTGTATAACGCGTGCCGGAGCCCAATTGTTCTTGTGCAATTTTCCAAAGAGAATCTCCTTTTTGTACGGTGTATTCTTGATATTGAATGGGAAGTTTTATTTGGTCTCCCGGATAAATTAGCGTACTTGTCAGCCCGTTTAACTGCATGATTTCATGGTAACGAAATCCGCTTCCCAAATATTTTTCAGCAATACCCCAAAGCGTATCTCCGGAAATTACCTGATGAATGAGATGATTTGATTCAGGAGATGTTGGTGGAGTTTCAGAGGGAGATTCCGTATTGGGAGGAGTAGGAGTCTGTGGAATAGATGGAATTGAAGAATCGGGCTGTTGTGGCTCTGACGGTACAGGTGATTCGGGGGATTCAGGCTCAGGCGTCACAGGCCGCTCCGGAGATTCCGGTTCGGTTGGATTGGATGAATCCGGTTGCTCTGTTGTTGGAGGTTCAGAGGATTCGGGGGTATCGGAAGATATTGGAGGTTCAGATTCTTCCGGTTCAGAGGGAGATGATTCCGGAAGATTTGTCTCAGGTGGGACAATAGATTCTGGCGGTTCCGGCTCGGAAGGGGAAGGTGGATTTGGCGGTTGTGGGATAACCGGTTCAGAGGTATCCGGTTGTTCCGGTTGATTTGGAATCGATGGTTCGGATGGTGTGGTATCCTGTGTTTCTCCGTTTATCCATTCTTCATAATGGTCCCAAATGGATGGGTCTTCTTGCCCCAACGCCCATGAGCCTGCACCTTTTAGATTATATTTTTCAACTAAACCCAATTTTGTTTCATAAGATTGGTCGTTTTCATACCAAACCACATATTTTCCTGGTTGCAAAACAAAATCTCCGCCCACGGTGTAGCGGGTGCTTTGTTCTGTAATTGTAAATTCCGCTTTTACAGATTGGCTTGTTTCATCATAAGTGACAGTGGATTCACAGTTATTTAAAATATCTTGAATGGTTTTGCTGCTGATACCTTTACCAACAATTCTATTATCATCTAAACTCCATACGCGTCCATATAAAGGAACGCCTATCACAATTTTGTCGGCAGTAGTTTTACTCAGTGCATATTGAATCGAGTCTTCTACAAACTGAATTCCTGCGACAGGGCCCGCAGCTCCGCCCTCATAATGTTCATCATAAGTCATAATAAATAAGTGGTCTGCATACTGAGCAAGTGCTGAGTAGTCGTAAGAACCATGCCAGCCGGTCTGCCAGTCATTGGGATTTGCTGCAACCGCAACAGAAACTTCTTTATGACTTGGAATTTTTTCTCGCAGCAGTTTTACTAATTGAGTATATTGGTCCCTTTGTTCGTGGGTCACATTCTCAATATCGACGTTTACACCATCCAGGTTGTATTTTTCTATATCATCTGCAATTTGTGTTGAAAGTGTTTCTACATCTTTTAATGCATTAATACCTGCCGTTCTGTCCCAATGGTTACTTAAGAATGGGACTACCTTAATTCCTTTTGCATGCATACTATCAATTAAATATGTGCTGACATAATTCAATGTTAAGCTTCCATCTTCTTGGATGTTAAAATAACTGGGGGAAACGGTATCCAACGTTTGGCCGGTCTGATTCACATATTCAATTTGCTGATGGTCCGTACCACTATATAAGTATCCCATAATATAACGGTCAGATGCTGCAAAAACGGATAAAAATGAAGTTAAGGATAACGAGGCCACCAAAATCCCTGATGCAAATATTTTTACGCTTTTAATTTTGGCTTTTTTGGCATATTCTGATATGGATTTTAAAATACCTTCTGAATTGGTGTGCTTGTTTTTTCTCTTCCCAAATTCCCATGCAAATTCTACATCGGCTTTGGAATATTCAATTAAAATATCATACTCTCCGTCTTGTCGGGGAACCAATTTTATATTTGGCATTTCTATCTACATCACCTTTCATGTTGTTCGTTTTTTGTTTTATTAGTATGTACATCAAATGTGTTAAATATGAAAAAATTTGGTATAATACAGGACATGAAATAGTAGAAAGGCGTAAGTATTATTGTTTTTGTTAAGTAACTAAACAATACTTGACGAAACAGAAAAACAGGTTTATAATAAAACGACAGAAATCACAAACGGAGGCGTTGCTATGCAATGCGAAATGGCCCGACAATTTTTTGATATGCTGACTGTAATAACAGCAAAGCAAAAAATACCAAAAGAATATGCAGATGGACAAGTATTATACAATGCCGAAATAGAATTGCTGGAAAAAATTTATCAGTATCCGCAAGCCAATATTAGCATACTGTCTGTTAAATTAGGCGTGACAAAAAGTGCTGTTACACAAATGAGTATCAAGCTTTTAGACAAAGGATTGATTGAAAAGTTTCAAGATTCTAAAAATAAAAAAGAAAAATATTTCCGTCTGACAAATGAAGGGAAAAAGGCCAGAGAAACATACATGGCGCATCATGACCAAGCGTTAAATGAGATGAGAGCATATTTGTGCTCTCTCAATGAGAATGATAAAAACACCATTTTAACATTTATGAAAATGATGAAGCAATATATGCCGGTGTATACATTTCCTTGTCAATGTGGCACAAATCAAAATTCCTGCTGTTTAGCAGCTGAAGATAAAAGGATAGAAGAAAAATGCTTGAATTAAAACATATCTCTTTTTCTGTGATGGAGGAAACAGGTCAACAGAAGAAAATATTAAAAGACATTAACCTTACAATAGATACCGATACCTTTGTAGTAATTACAGGTCCGAATGGAGGAGGAAAGTCAACACTTGCAAAAATCATTATGGGCATTGAGAAGCCTTCTCAAGGGACCATTCTGTTTAAAGGCCAAGATATTACCAATTTAGATATTCATGAACGTGCAAAATTAGGTATGGGATTTGCATTCCAGCAGCCGGTCCGTTTTAAAGGTCTTACCGTAAGAGACTTATTACATTTATCTACCAGTAAACAAAAAAGTGACCAAGAGCTTAGTCAATATCTTACTGAAGTGGGACTCAATGCATCAAATTATATCAATAGAGAAATAAATGCAAGTCTTTCCGGGGGAGAGTTAAAGAGAATTGAAATTGCAATGTTAATGGCCAGAGGTGTAGACCTTTCTCTGTTCGATGAGCCGGAAGCCGGTATTGATTTATGGAGTTTTCATAATTTAATTAAAGTGTTTGAGCAAATTAGAGATACCAAACGCGGAGCAGTAGTCATTATTTCGCATCAGGAGCGTATTTTAAATATAGCGGATAAAATAGTCGTGATTTCTAACGGTGAGATAGATACTGTAGGGACACGGGATGAAATATTGCCAAAGCTGTTATCGCAATCTGACACGTATCAATTTCATAAAGTGAGGGAACAGCAATGAAACATTCAGAAAAAACAGAACATATTTCTGGAAATTCCTCTGTGCTGCAAAAACTTCTCAAGGTAGTATCCGGAATAACCGGAACACCAAAAGGCGCTTATAATATTCGACAAGACGGTAAAAGCATTGGTCGTCAGAGTACAGATAACATAGAAATTCGTTCAAAAGAGAATGGACAGGGAATTGAAATTTACGTGAAACCTGGAACAAAAGGAGAGTTTGTTCATATCCCTGTGGTAGTAGATGAAAGCGGTTTTGCAGACGTAGTATATAATGATTTTTTTATTGGCGATGATGCAGATGTAGATATTGTAGCAGGGTGCGGTATTCATAATGATGGTATTCACTTATCCCAGCATGATGGCGTTCATACCTTTCATGTAGGAAAAAATGCAAAGGTACGATATGTGGAAAAGCATTATGGAGAAGGTAGTGGAAGCGGAAAACGTGTTCTAAATCCTGTTACAGTGGTACATTTGGATGAAGACAGCTATTTAGAAATGGAAACAGTACAAATTGAGGGTGTAGACAACACAAAAAGAGTTACAAAAGGCGATTTGAAGGATCGTGCGCAACTTGTTATTAAAGAAAAGTTAATGACAAGCGGTAATCAAAATGCTACTACAGAATTTCAAGTGAATTTAAATGGTGTTGATTGCAGTACAAATGTAGTGTCGCGTTCGGTAGCAAAAGGAAACTCTTTTCAGGGATTTTATTCCAAAATAAATGGCAATAATGCTTGTGCAGGGCATTCCGAATGTGATGCTATTATCATGGATGAAGCTTGCGTTACTGCAGTTCCTGAAATTACAGCAAACCACGTAGATGCTTCTCTGATTCATGAGGCTGCTATTGGTAAAATTGCAGGAGAACAAATTATCAAATTGATGACATTGGGATTATCACAAGAAGAAGCAGAGGCGGAAATTGTTCGTGGCTTTTTAAAATAGTTATATCAAAAGGGGATGGTGTATGACCGTCTTCTTTTTTGTTTTATAGAATATGTTTTAACGATTTTCAAAAGTTTACATATATTATAAGTAGAGTGTGTATAAAGTATAGGAATGTAGTACAAGCAAATAAATTATATTAAGACGAAATAGTTCAAATTTTTAGAAAAAAGATATTAAAAAGTACGCATATATCCAATTTATTTCACCGAGAATGGAGACTTTTAGTATGAATATGGATATGAATATCTATAATGGGATGAATTGTTGTTGCAACCAAAATTGTGATGATGATTGTTGTCGCCCGGTGATTTGTTGTCCTGCTGGCCCCACAGGTCCTACTGGTCCAACCGGTCCCACAGGTCCTGCAGGTGGTGTAACTGGTCCAACAGGAGCAACCGGTCCTGTTGGTGCGACTGGCCCTACAGGTCCGACGGGAGCAACAGGAACAGGAGTAACCGGCCCGACCGGTCCTACAGGACCAACGGGAGCAACAGGAACAGGAGTAACCGGCCCGACCGGTCCTACAGGACCAACGG
>ERZ791934.361-NODE-361-length-64446-cov-11.739870_pt1 | contig 64446 bp, 50 predicted proteins | sample MGYA00510125_ERZ791934 | MGnify/ENA primary metagenome ERZ791934 (study PRJEB30046, sample SAMN00993240) | human gut metagenome | study: EMG produced TPA metagenomics assembly of the A metagenome-wide association study of gut microbiota in type 2...
GAAAAACGGCGGGCGGGGAGGGCGGGGCTATGAAACACAAACCTGAACTACAACACAAAAGCATAAACAGATATCTAAGTATTGCTGGACAGAGTTGTTTGGAACTAGTATGATTAAGATATAAATAGGTGAGGTTCTTATGAAAAATCTGGCGGTGGAATTCGATGGGCTGAATGAGCTGATTTATGTGTCGGACAGGGAGAGCTATGAGCTGCTTTATCTGAATAAATGCGGCCTTCAGGTATTCGGATATGATAATTTTGAACAAGTAAAGGGTAAGAAATGTTATGAGGTCCTTCAGGGAAGGACGGATCCCTGTGATTTCTGTAATAATGATCTGTTGACGGAAGACAGTTATTATGAGTGGGAAAGAGATAACGAAATTGCGGACGGGCATTTTCTCCTGAAGGATAAGCTTGTGGACTGGGACGGGAACGGACGGCTGGTAAGGCTGGAAATTGCTCTGGATGTTACTAAGAGCACCAGGGAGAAGAAGAAGCTTCAGGAGACGCTGGATCGTGAGCAGGAGGTGCTGGAATGCATTCGTATGATGCATTCCTCTGTTGACGTGGATGTGGCGATACAAAATACTCTGAAGGTAATGGGGGAGTATCTTTATAGTGAGAGGACCTACATTTTTGAAATCTACGGGAGTCTGATGGACAACACTTATGAATGGTGTGCGCCGGGGGTGGAGCCTCAGATTGATAATCTGAAGGATGTGCCGGTATCGGATATCCGGCGCTGGATGACTTATTTTGAAAAAGGGGAGAGTGTGATCATCAAGGATCTGGAGGAGCTTAAGGAGAGCGAGCCCAGGGAATATGAAAAGCTCCATTTTCAGAATATCCATTCTCTGGTAACGGTGCCTTTGATAGAAAATGACGCTGTTATGGGATTTTTTGGAGTGGATAATCCTCCCGTGCAGGATTTGGAGAATACGACGGCAATCCTGAATATCCTGGCTTATTTTTTCCAGACGCTCATTTCCAGGAACCGTATGGCAGACAGGCTGCAGCAGCTCAGTTTTACGGACGGACTGACCGGGGCAATGAACAGAAATGCCTTTATAAGGGATATTACCCCGCCGCTTCCGGATAAGGGCTATGGCTGGGGAGTTATTTTTGTTGATGTTAACGGGCTGAAGGAAACGAATGATCAATATGGTCATGTGGCGGGGGATGAACTGCTCATACGCACTTATCAGAAAATCAGCAGTGTTTTTGGAAATGCCTCCAGGTACAGGACAGGCGGGGATGAATTTGTCATTCTCTGTCAGGATCTGGGGCAGGAGGAATTTCTGGAAAAGGCGGCGCAGCTGAAGTGTATTTTCAGGGAAGAAAACGGCGATATCGCTGCGGTCGGTGTGAACTGGACACAGAAGGGCAATTCCCTTCAGCAGGCAATAAATGAAGCGGAAAACCTGATGTATCAGGATAAGAAAAATTTTTATTCTGTCCTGGAGGCTTCGGGGGACGCAGAGCCTGAGAGGATACGGTTTAAAACAGACGAATTACAGAAGGAACCGCTTCAGGGCAATACGCTGGATATCCTTGAGGAGGCGCAGATAAAACAGGTTTCCCAGGAAATGCTGCATTTGTATTTTGAAAAGCAGGATGTGGGAAGGCTGCTCCGATATATGGATGAATCCTTTGTCTGGGCGGATGAAGAACATCCCAGGGTGTATGGGCGTAAAGAGGCGGAAGGATATTTTATCAGAATGGCTGATGCGATGGCCGGATGTATGATAAGGAATCTGGAGCAGTATACCAGAAAGCTGTCGGAGGATACCTGGCTGTGCTGTAACTGGTGCTATCTGGATCGATTTGACCGGCTGGGGCATCTGGTCAGGAGGCCGTTTAATGACAGCATGATTTTTAAAAAGAAAAAAAGCGGGGAATTCAGCTGCTATTTTTCACATGTGTCAAGGAAATCCCTGTCGGAGATGGATGAAAAATCAGAGATAAAGGATCCGGAGGTAAATTAATTTGCCCGGGAGATATGAAGAGCGGCCGAAGAGGGCCGCTCTTTTCAGGGAAAAGGATATTATGCTTTTACATCCGATTTCTTCAGGTACCCTATTTCCAGCAGTACAAAAAGCAGCAGGAAAATGGTGCAGCTTAACAGAAAGGGCAGGGAGGAGCCGGAGAGGATATCTTCTTCCCGGTTGGAATTCATGCCCAGGAGCATGAGGGAATAAGGACAATAAAGTCCCAGATCCCTGGAGGAAAAAAGAAGGCCGGCTATACTGCCCAGTAAGGCGATTGCTATGGGAAGGGCAAAGCTTCTGATGAAGGAGGAGAGCAACAGCTGCAGGGCGGCTATGGCCAGACCCCCTAAACAGCCTCTCAGCAGCCAGAAGCAGGTCTGTATGGGAGGAATACCCGTCATTCCCACCGCGCGGCCGCTGATGAAGTACAGGATGCCCACCCAGAGCTGGGTCAGCAGAGTGACGCAGGCAATGGCCAGAAACTGGGATAAATACAGGATGGGAATGGGAACGGGGGCGGTCATCAGGGCATTTCGGTTGTGGTTGAAATTTTCCACACGCCAGAGGTAGGCGCAGTAAACGGCGATGAGGGGGCCAAAGAAAAAATTGGAATAAAACAGGGTGGTCTGAGTCCAGAGACTGTACCACAGGGAGTCCAGGATATCCACATTCTGCAGGTAATTTGCACACCCCATTACGGTGCTGATCAAGGGGAGAATGAGGAAAACCACCCAGATAAAAGAGCGTTTCAGTTTCATAAGTTCGGCGCGCATACAGGAAAACAGCATAGTTAAACCTCCTTTTTCATAAATAAATGTTTTCCCACGATGTAAAGCGCTGCGGCCGCGATCAGGAAAACGGAAAACCAGCCCCATCGGAAGGGGGATTCATACAGATACATGGTGCGGGCGCTTTCATCATACCAGGAGGAAAGGGTCAGTCCTACCATGTAATAGCCCCAGGGGAGAAAATTGGCCACGCTTCCCACAGGGAAGAAGGCGGAAAAGACACCGACCAGACTGCCCAGAAGCCCGATGAAGAGAGGCATGAGCTGGCTGGTTATGAGCATGGAAAGAACCTGCTGCATCAGATACAGCGCCAGGCTCACCACAAAGAGCACGGCAAGGAAGGGGAGCAGGTGTTTTATGGGAAGCGGCTGCGTGAAGTGCAGCAGCCTTCCAAGCAGCAGAACATTGGCGCCTTCCAGCAGGGTGAGGAAAAGGATATAGATACCTCCCAGAAGGAGCTTTGCGTCGAATATCTTTTTTTTCTCCTGCATGGTGCAGAGCAGTTTATAGGTATTTCCCTTATTTTCCGCATCACATATGCGGCTTGCCATGACCGCAAGAATCAGGGGAAGAAAAATGGTGTTAAGCAGGGGGAGCTGGAACAGAAGATTGAAATACCCTTCTGCGGAAGCTTCCGGTTTTGCCAGATAGCTGTTGGACATCATCCAGAGGAACTCCATGCCTACAACACCGAGAGGAAGGACCCAGAGGAAGCGGCCCCTTATTTTTTTCAGTTCGGCCCGTAAAGCGGTAATCATAAGCTCACCTTCCTTCCGGTTAAATCCAGGAAAATATCCTCCAGGGTCTGCTGCTGTTCCTGGATCCGGAGAAGACCGGCGCCGGAGGCCGCAGTCCCTGCCATGAGAAATGCCAGTTTATCATCCGGCATATCACGGAAGGTAAGGTATTCCCCTTCTATGCGGCAGGTTACCTTCTGGTCGGTTAAATAGCGGAAGGCGGCTTTATTATCCATGGTGCGAAGCCGTATCTGTTTCCGGCTGTGTTCATACAGGTGGGCGAGGCTGTCCTGGAAAATAAGTTCGCCCCGGTCGATAATGCCCGTATGGGTAGCCATCTGATCGATTTCACTGAGAAGGTGGCTGGATATCATGACGGTCATACCATATTTGCCGGGGAGAGAACAAATCAGCTCCCTCATCTCCTGGATGCCGGCAGGATCCAGGCCGTTGGTGGGTTCATCCAGAAGAAGCAGCTTCGGGCGTCCCAGAAGGGCGGAGGCCAGGCCCAGGCGCTGCTTCATGCCAAGGGAATAATGCCCCGCCTTTTTATTCTGCTGTTTCTCCATTCGGACAATGCGGAGAACCTCATCGATTTCCTTTTCGGGAACTCCCTTGAGGAGACATACGATCTTCAGGTTTTCCCGTCCCGTGAGGTGGGCGTAATAGGAAGGGGATTCAATGAGCGAGCCTGTGTCCCGGAGGATTGCCAGGCGGTTTTTGTCATTCATGGTCTGTCCCAGGACCTCAACGGTGCCGCCGCTGCATTTGATCAGGCCCAGAATCATTTTCATGGTCGTGCTTTTTCCTGCGCCGTTGGGGCCGAGAAAGCCGTAGATGCTGCCCTCGGGGATCTGCAGATCCACATTATTTACGCAGGGAGTGTTGTTGTAGGTTTTTGTGAGTTGATTGGTTTTTACTGCCAGTGCCATAATTTTCTCCATTTCTCCGGCGTTTGGCGCCGTGTTTGTGTGATGCAATTTCTTTCTTGTACCCAGAATAAAGGAGCCCCCTTAAACGTCCATGAAGCCTGCCTTACTTTTACCTTAAATTTTTGCCGGAACTCTGGAAGGACAGGCAGCTTGCGGATATAATGGAAAACAGGGTTACTATTCACGGTTCCTGTGCCGTCGGTCTTAGGATTCCGTGAATAGTAACAGGACAGATGATCCGGGAAAGTTCAGAAAAGGAGTACTGTATGAATACGATATATGACAGCAGCCTGCTGCTGGTGGATGATAATGAAGACTTATGCAGGATGCTTACGGATATGCTCTGCCGGGAAGGATTCCGGAATGTGGAGTCGGCAGGAAACTGTGCGGAAGCCTTTCTTCATTTCCAGATGGGAAAGAAGGAACCGGATCTGGTTATTCTGGATATTAACCTGCCTGACGGCGACGGTTTTTCCCTGATGCAGAGAATACGCATGGTTTCCATGGTACCGGTGCTTTTTCTGTCTGCCAGGGATGAGGATAATGACCGGCTTCTGGGACTTGGCCTGGGAGCGGATGATTATATGACAAAGCCGTTTCTGCCGAAGGAGCTGATTCTCCGGGTGACGGCGGTTTTGAAACGGACGTATTTCCCGCCGGGAAGGGCAATGCGCCAGGGAGGAGACGGGATAGTGCAGCTGGGGAAGAAAAAGGTGGATTTCAATGCGGGGACCGTGTCTGACGGGAAGGAGAGCCTGCAGCTTACGGCAAAGGAGCTGGCTATTCTGAAGAAGCTGTATGAGAACAGGGGAAATATCGTTACTTTTGATATCCTTTGCAATACCGTTTGGGGAGATGAGTATTATGGATATGAAAATACGCTGATGGTTCATATCCGAAGGCTGCGGGAAAAAATAGAAGAGAACCCGTCGTCGCCTGAATGGCTTCTGACAGTGAGAGGGCTGGGCTATCGTCTGGCAAAGGAGCAGGGATCATGAAAAGCTTATTTAAAATATACCGGCGGTATATTTTATCCGCCGGATGGATAGCCGCCGTGGTTATCCTTGTCAATATGTGTGTGATGATGGTGGTGGGAACCTATTTCGCCTCCCAGAACCGGGAAAACCCGGACAACGTGGGAAGGCGGCGGATCATGGAGGTCAGTTCCCATCTGAACCGGGAAAGGGGCGGGACGCCGTATCTGGAGGAAGAAGGCTATAAGCTTCTGGAGGATACGGGAGCGGCGTTCGCTTTTCTGCTGAATGATTCGGGAAACAGGATCTGGAACTGGCAGGTGCCGGAGGAAATTCCGGTGCATTTTACTTTGGGAGAGGTGGCGTCCTTTTCACGCTGGTATCTGAAGGATTATCCGGTGCGGGTGTGGAATTGTGAGGAAGGGCTTCTTGTCATAGGGGAATCCAAGGGTGTTGTGTCCAAGTATATGATGGAGATGTCTCTGTCATCCATACGGAAGCTGCCGTTTTTTCTTATCGTGATGGTTCTTGCCAATCTTTTTATGGTGCTTATTCTTGCGGTTCTGTCGGGTTACCGTCTTTATTTATCTCTGAGGCCGGTGGCGTCAGGCATTGACGGGCTGATATCAGGAAAACGGGTGCTGGTTCCGGAGCAGGGACTGACGGGAGAGCTGGGGAAAAAGCTGAACCAGGCCGCTGCAGTCCTGGACAGGCAGAGATGGAATCTGGAGCAGAGGGACACAGCCCGTACCGAATGGATTTCCGGCGTGTCCCATGATATCCGCACACCGCTTTCCATGGTGATGGGATATGCGGATAATCTGGAAAATAAGGAGTCTCTTTCTGAGGAGGACAGGAGGCAGGCCGGAATTATTAAGGAACAGAGCCTGAAAATAAAAAACCTGATAGAGGATCTGAATCTTACCTCCAAGCTGGAATATCAGATGCAGCCCCTTCGTATGGAAGAGTATGTGCCTGCGGCCCTGCTGCGCTCCGTGGCGGTTTCCTGGCTGAACGGAGGGTTTGATGAGGAATATGAACTGGAGGTTTCCATCCGGGAGGAGTTGGAGAGCGTGGTCATGCAGGGGGATATCGGCCTGCTTTCCAGAGCTTTGAATAATCTCGTCGGGAACAGTGTCCGGCATAACCGTTCATGCCGTATAGAAATGAGCGGGGAACTGATTGCCGAAAACGGGCTTTCCCTGTGCCGCATCGGGGTGAAGGACGATGGGAAAGGGATTCCGCCTGAAATCCGTGAGCTTCTTACACGGGATCAGGGATACCGGGCCGCTCAGGAGCAGGAGACTGGCCGCATGGCGGGAAAGCCCCGCGTTATGGAAAAGCCCCATATAATGGGGCTGCGTATAGTGAAGCAGATAGTTAACGCCCACGGAGGCCGGATGGACTTTTCCGGGGACGGAAGGGAAGTGATCCTCTTACTGCCGGTGGCAGGTACCCTGGAGAGCCTAAGAAGCAGGAAAAAGCGTAAATGGTGGGAGATTCTGTGGTATGGTGAAGTGAAGGGCTGAAAGGCGGGTAACGGTTCAGGCCTGTCCGGGCGGCTGAAGGGTATAAAAACGTTAGAATAAATCTAACCTTTTACGGAAGATTTTTTCCGGCTGATCCGTTATAATGATTCCGAAGTGTGAATGGAAGACAAGAATAAGAGAACACGAAGAGTTATGGGCAGAGCAAAGTAAAGGAGAGCGGGAAAATGAAAAAACAAGCGCACGTGATTTCTCATTCCCATTGGGACAGGGAATGGTACCTGCCGTATGAGAAGCACCATTGCCTGGAAGTGGAATTTATGGACAGGCTTCTGGATACCATGGAGAGGGATCCGGATTTCAAAAGCTTTCATCTGGACGGCCAGACGATCATGCTGGATGATTATCTCCAGGTGAGGCCCGAGAAGAAAGAACTGGTGGAAAAGCTGGTAAAGGAAAAAAGGCTGTATATCGGTCCCTGGTATATCCTGCAGGATGAATGGCTGACAGGAAGCGAATCCAATCTCCGTAACCTGGAAACCGGTATGAGGGAAGCCGCCAAGTACGGAAATGTGAGTAAGGTGGGGTATTTCCCCGATTCCTTCGGCAACATGGGACAGGCGCCCCAGATACTCCTGGATGCGGGAATCGACTGTGCCGCATTCGGAAGGGGAGTGAAGCCCACCGGCTTTAACAACGAAGTGGCGGAAAATGATAATTTTACCTCACAATATTCGGAAATGTTCTGGGAATCCCCGGACGGCTCCCGGATTCTGGGAGTGCTGTTTGCCAATTGGTATAATAACGGCATGGAGGTGCCCGCCGAACCGGAAGAGGCGCGGAAATACTGGGAGGAAAAGCTGGCGGGGGCCATGAAATTTGCCTCCACGGATCATCTTCTGTTCATGAACGGCTGTGATCACCAGCCAGTACAGACGGATTTGTCCCAGGCCCTCAGGACAGCGTCAGAGCTTTTTCCCGATATCACCTTCATTCATTCCAATTTTACGGACTATTGCCGGTGCCTGAAGGAAGAGCACAAAGAGGATCTCGCTGTGATTAAGGGAGAACTGCGCAGCCAGGAGACCGACGGCTGGTACACTCTGGCGAATACGGCGTCGGCCCGGATTTATCTGAAGCAGATGAATGCCCGCTGCGAAGCCCTTTTTGTCCGTGCCGCGGAGCCGCTGGCGGCCATGGCTTATGAATGGGGAAAGGAATACCCTCATGATCTGCTGGCCTACGGCTGGAAAACGCTGATGCAGAACCATCCTCATGACAGTATCTGCGGCTGCAGCGTGGATGCGGTACACAGGGAAATGGTTACCCGTTTTGAGAAGGCGGAACAGGTGGCCCTTCATATCATCGAGGAAAGCCTTGCTTATCTGGCAGCGCATATGGACTGCCGGAAATTCCGGGAAATGGACGAAGAAGCGGTTCCCTTCCTGGTGGTAAATCCTACCGGTTACCGGAAAAGCCAGGTGGCGGAGACAGTTCTTACCGTGAAAAAATATCCTTTCAAGGGAAGTACGGTAGATGCCTGCCTGGAGAAGGCCAAAACGGAAAAGCTTCCTGCCTATCGTATTGTGGACAGAGAAGGGAATACGGTTCCCGGCAGGGTGGAGGAGCTGCCCTATGCTTTCGGCTATGATCTTCCCAAGGATCGCTTCCGGAATGCTTACTTCGGACGCAGAGTCAGGGTGACTCTGGAAATCGAAGAAATGGCGCCTTTTACCATGGATACCTACTGCCTGCTTCCTGTGGAGGAAGAAGGCGAAAAAGAGAATGGGGACTCCCTTTTTACTTCAGAAAACACAATGGAAAACAGATGGCTTTCCTGCCATGTGAATGATAACGGAACCGTGGATATCACGCATAAGGAGAGCGGTATTGTTTACCGTGAGGCGGTAATGCTGGAGGATACCAGGGATATCGGCAATGAGTATATCTACTTTAAGCCGGTGGGAGAAGCCCCTGTTCTCAGCAGAAATGCGGAAGCGGTGATCAGCAGGGTGGAGGATACGCCGCTGCGGGCCGCCATACGAGCTGAAATAACCATGGAAATTCCTGTTTCCGCGGATGAAAGACTGGCAGAGGAAATAAGGGATCTGGTGGAATTTAAAAACAGGAAAGCCGGCAGCAGCAAGGAAACACTTTTTATGACCGTGGCAGTCACTTATGTGCTGGAGCGGGTGGGCAAAGGCCTGAAGGTAGAGGTGGAATTTGATAACCAGGCGCTGGATCACAGACTCCGTGCGCTGGTAAAAACCGGGCTGGACACCCAATGGCATTATGCGGATTCCATTTTTGAGGCGGCAAAGCGGAGCAATTCCGTGTCCCCGGTATGGGAAAATCCCTGCAACGCCCAGCACCAGCAGCTGTTTGTCAATGTTCATGAGGACAGAGGCGGAATGACAATAGCCAATAAAGGCCTGAACGAGTATGAAATTCTTCCGGAACAGGAAAATACCATAGCGCTGACCCTTCACAGAGGTGTCCGCGAGCTGGGAGACTGGGGAGATTTCCCGACGCCCCAGGCGCAGTGCCTGGGAAGGCAGAAAAAGGAATTCTGCCTGATTCCCCATGGAGAAGGAAATGCCCTGTACCGTTCCTATGAAGAAGCCTATGCTTTCACATCTGAGCTGTGGGCCGCAAAAGCGGAGACTGGGGAAGGAAATATACCGGATCATTACACTTTCCTGGAATGGAGCGCAAATACCCTGCTTTGGACCGCATGGAAGGTGCAGGAGGAGACAGGGGACTTTATATTCCGGGTATTCAATGCCTCCGAAGAACCGGATAAGCTGGTACTTCAGACGGATAAGAGAATATACCGCTCCAATGTGCTGGGAGAAAAGAAGGAATACCAGGAAGGCGGAGAAACAGAGGTGAGGGGCTGCGGTATTTATACAGCGGGCCTGGATAAAGAATAAAAGAAATATATTACGGCAGGCCATTTTCAGCGGCCTGCCGTATTTATAAAATCACTGTAACCATACAAATCCCCTCTCCGTCCCTTGAGATCCGGTTTCCCGCCCCGGCCAGTGACTTCTTTGCGCTGCCGGCCCAGGACATGCAGAGGATCCTGTAAGGGGCGTTATAAACTCGCCGGTCCTTAGGTTGCGTCCTTTGCAACCTTAGTACCGTTGCGTGTTTATCCGAGCGAAAGCGTCCCCTCTAAGGACCTCTGCATGTCCTGGGCCGGCAGCGCAAAGAAGTCACTGGTCGGGGCGGGAAACCGGATCTCAAGGGACGGAGAGGGGATCTGTACGGTAATAAATCACATAAAAAAAAGAAGCGTCTGCAGAAGATACAGGCGCTTCTTTTGATTTAACGTTATTTCAGATTACTGGGGAATAACATTGACAGCGCGAACCTTCTTGCTGTCTCTGGGATCAGCTTCTGTATCAAATGTTACAGCCTGACCTTCCTGTAATGTCTTGAATCCATCAGTCTGGATAGAAGAATAATGTACGAATACATCTTCTCCGTTGTCTGCGTTGGTGATGAAACCATAGCCTTTTTCTGCGTTAAACCATTTTACTGTACCGTTGCTCATTAGTGGTACCTCCTCATTTAAAAATTTTTACATATTCGGGGCGAAATACAAAAAAATCACATATTTTTGTAAATCTTCGAACGTGCCAAGGATTTACAAAAATATGTGAAATCATTGAATCGTTTGGAATACAGCATCATAGTACCCTTCTTTTAAGAAACTGTCAAGAGTTTTTTTGAAAATTTAAGTAAAAAATCAACGGAGAAAAATGTCAATACGCTAATAAATATTTCTTTTTACGTCCCTGTTGTTTTAAAAGACAGGATGCCATGCCTGAACCTGCCTTTTGGAACGGCATTTTCCGGCCGCCTGACTCCCTGAAGCCCCTGTGCGTACAGGATTGCGGTTTTTGGGGAGCCGAAAATGCCGGGTGTTGGGACATGGCAGCAGAGGGCTTGTAGGATACGAAAAACAGCATTTACGGAATGTGTATTTTTCCCGTTGACATTATGACTACACTGTGTAATACTATAAATGACTACAAGATGTAATAAAAGGAGGTCATTATGGAACCAATACAGCTGATGTCGGACTCGGAAAAAGAGATAATGGAAATTATTTGGGATAACGGAGGCCGTATCTATATATCGGAGCTGCTGGAGGCCGTGGCGGAAGCGGGCCGTGAATGGAAACGGACGACGGTGAGGACCTTCCTTACCCGCCTTATGGAAAAGGGACTGCTTCTCGGCGTACGGCAGGGGAAAAACTGTGAATACAGGGCGGCCATAACCAAAGAGGAATATCTCTCCGGGCAGGCCAGGAATTTTGTAGAGGAAGTATTTGACGGAAACGTAAAAGATCTGCTGGCGTCGCTGATCGGCTCCGAGAAGCTGGAAACGGAGGAGATCGAGCAGCTGCAGTCATTCTGGGAAAAGTGCAGGGAGGATATGCAATGAACACGATGATGCAGGGACTTTTGTCCGCATCCCTTTCCGGTTCCTTGATGGTGTTGGTATTTTTAGCGCTCAGGTATCTGCTGAACGGGCATATCAGCAGGACGGGCTGTTATTACATATGGCTTTTAATCCTTCTTCGGTTCCTGATACCTTATTCCCCGATTCCCGGAATTGCAGGTTATACGGCCGAGCGGATCAGACAGGCGGCCGGACGGCAGCAGACGGCGGAGACGGGAACACAGGACAGTGTTCCTGTTATGGAAACGGCAGGAGGAAAAGGTACAGGGGAAGCTTCCGGGACTGCAGGGACTGATGTGCCGGAAATGACTGTGGAAAAGAACACGGGAAGGACGGCAGCCCGCAGAACAGCAGATGCATATGCGGCGGCGACGGCGGAAAGAACGTCATTTACCCGGATGTCCGCTATGATCTGGCTGGTGTGGCTTCTTCCTGCCTTAGGATTGCTGGCGCTTCGTATTTACCGCTACCGCCGTTTTATGAAAAAACTGAAAGAGCGCCGGACTCTGCCGGAGGATCCCGTAATTTTGCATGTATGCACCGCATTATGCAGAGAATGGGGATGGAAGAAGGAGGCAGTCCTGTATCAATGTCCGGGAATATCTTCTCCGATTCTGACCGGATTCCTCCATCCTTTTCTGGTCCTTCCCGGCGAATTGTGCAGGGAATGGGAAACAAAGCTGACTGAGGAGCAAAGGGCGCTGCGGATGGAATACGTACTCCGCCACGAGCTGATCCATCTGAAGAGGCTGGATTTATATTACAAATGGCTTGTACAGGCCGTGGTCTGTATCCACTGGTTCAACCCCCTGCTGCTGATGGCGGCCTCAAAAATCAGTGAGGACTGTGAATTATCCTGTGATGAGCAGGTGATTGCCGGACTCCCTGCGGCAGGCCGGATTGCTTACGGAGATACCCTTATAGCGTCCCTGCAGGCTCTGCGCGCCCCTGTAAGGCAGGAGGCCTGTGCGGGTCTGGGGGAAAAGACGGAATTGATGAAGGAGAGGTTAACGGCGATTATGAAATATGATAAGAAAGCAGCGGGAAAAAGAAGGGCGGCAGCCGTGATGCTGGCAGGGCTTCTGCTTGTTACAGGGTTTGTCTGCGGAGGCTTTTCCGCCAGGGCGGAGGGAGCCGCCGGGATAAACGGAGGAAAGACAGCGGCCGGAGGAAATGCAGCCGGTATGGATGTGGCAGGAAAGCAGCCGGCGAAAAATACCGTGACACGCGGAGGGGAGACAGTCCCCTTCTGGGGAGAGGATTCGAACTACAATAATGCATGGCAGGGACAATTTGCCTGCAGCTGTTTTTTTAAGAATGGATACCTCATTCAGCTTGCATGGAATAGTGACCCGGAAAATTACCGGACGGTGAGGAATATAACAGCAGGAGAAAGAGACTGGCAGATCGCTTTTCTGGATGGGACGGATTCCCTTGCCGGAGACGAGAATTTTATGGAAGCCCTGAAACTCTGTATTCTGGTGCAGAAGCAGAGAGAAGAAAAAGGCGGCCTGTCAGGCTTCTGGAACGAAAAAAACAGAATGAAACAGCCGGTGGTATTTTATGTGGAAGGGCCGTATACCCAGACAGCCGATGAACTGGCTGAAAAGACATATGATGATGAAGACAGCTTGCTGCTGTATGCGTCTGTGATTGATGAGGTATCTCCCCGGACAGCAAAAAAATTGGGAGAACGGGCATATGAGGAGGATGATGCGGCACATTTTTCTCTTACGACGGACTCCATGTCGGAAGACGACAGGATGGCTTTTGCAGTGAGGGCTTACGAAGAGGACAATGTAACCATGTTTTCCATTATATGCGACGAATTGACGGAGGCTCACAGAAAGCAGCTTGAGGATCGGGCGAAGAAGGACAATCAGGAGATGTATTATTATATCCTGAAAAACAAAGAGGAGGGATGAGTTTTTTTACACCTGTTCATGAATGTCCGCCGGATCTATAATAAAGGCATCTGAAAACTGGAACATAAAAAGGAGAGGGAAATGGAAAATACATTCTTTCAGGATGCCGCCGGCAAGCCGTTTATGCCTATCGGCCTGCAGGTTCATAATTCATCTACAGGAAGCAGCATGATAAAGAAAGCCGTACAGGCGGTGAAAGCATATGGGGGAAACTGTCTGGAGGCTCCCGTTTACTGGTGCTGCGTGGAACCGGAACAGGATCGGTATGATATGGAGCTGGTAAAGGGGATTGTTGATGAAGCAAGAAGCGCAGGTCTTCATCTGATTCTTCTTTGGTTCGGGACCAGTAAAAACGGACATCCCAATTACGTACCGGAATATATCAAGCTGCAGCCGCAGACCTACAGGCTGGCTCTGGGGCCGGATAAGGCGCCGGTTCCGTCCCTGTCCGTGCACTGCAGGGCGACTCTGGAACGGGATAAAAAGGCTTTTGTGAAATTCATGGAATTTCTGAAAGCATATGACGGAGAGGAAAGGACAGTCCTCGCCGTTCAGATTGAAAATGAGATGGGGTATGCCAATACGGACAGGGATTATTCCCGTATGGCGGACAGGGATTATGAAAAATCTGTGCCGGAGGCTCTGAAGGATGTGGAACTGCCGGACAGCGGGAAAGAAAGCATTCCGGCAGACAGCGCGGTATCCCCATGGAAAAAACAGTTCGGAAGGCATTCTCACGAAGCCTTCAGCGCATGGCACCATGCTTTGTATATAAACGAAATCGCGGAAGCGGGAAAAGGGATTTACCGGATCCCCATGATAACCAATGTCATGGTGGGGGAACAGTCCTATGAAGAGCCCGGCTTATGCTATAATGCCGGAGCGGCGGTGGGCAGGGTCCTGGATATCTGGAAGGCCGGAGCGCCGGCCCTGGATCTGTTGGGGCCTGATATTTATAATCAGAACCGCAGGGAGTATGTCAGGATTTGTGAGGCCTATGCGAGAGAGGATAATCCGCTGTTTATTCCGGAATCCCCTGTCCGGGGAGAAGCCAATGCCATGAACGCACTTCTGGCGGCGGCAGATTACGGCGCTGTGGGCATCTGTGCCTTCGGGGCCGAAAGCGCCCTGGATGAGGAAGGGAAGCTTATGGAGGACTGCCGGGATATGGCTCTGACCATGAGAATTCTCTCTTCCATGACCCCTCTTCTGATCCGTTACCGGAATACAGGAAGGGTTCATGCGTTTGCGGAAGAGGAATTCGAAACAAGCCATTACCTGAAGCTGCCGGAATATCATGTGGTGGCCAAATATCTGAGACATGAGAAAATGTATTTCGGATATACCACGGATACCGGCTCGGAAGAAGGCAGGAAAAAAGCACAGGTGAGAGGGCGCGCCCTGCTTGTCCAGACCGGACCCTGTGAATTCTATCTGGGAGGCGCCGGTGTGGCTCTGGATTTTTACAGAAGGCCTGCGCCCGGGGATGAAGACTGCTTCAGCTATCTTTCCTCCAGGCAGTCGGGACAGCTGAATTTCCTATCCGTGGAAGAAGGGCATTTTGATGGGGAAACCTGGGTGACCGAGCTGATGCGGAACGGGGATGAAACTAATTTTTCCCAGTATGTGCTGGACGGACAGCTGCTTCGCATCCGCCTGAATCCTGATACGGGGATGGATGTGGAGGATAAATAAAGAGAGTAAATAGAGGGGCACCGCAAAATCATCAAATTAGATGATTGAGCGATGCCCTCGTTCTATATGTGCAAAAAACTGGAAAGTATTCCGCTGGTTGTGGATAACTTCCGATTTTTTGTATTTTCGCTTGCGGCTTGTTGGGATTATACTCCATATTTTCACATTTGCTGATATCTCTAATCCTGGCTTTATTTTTTCCCTCTTTTATGGACAAAAATGATGCCTTGTTCCTTACAGCGCTGCTCCAGTAGATTACTCATCTGTTTTTGCAATAACTTCTCTTTACTTACCGTTTTTCGACAGCCGTTTATTCGATAGCGTTTGCAGCGTCATATCCTGTCTTGACAGCATTATCGATATCCGCTGCCTTACCCGCGCAGTCTCCCACACGCACGACTCTGATCCCGGCCTGTTCAAGCAGCTCTGCAGGAAAGGCCACGGAGGACGCGCCCACGGCCATTACCACATAATCGCAGGGGATTTCCACCGACTCGTCGTTTCCGTTTTTGCACACAAGTTTGCCTGTCTCGATCCGTTCCACCTTGTGGGAAGGATATTGCTCCACACCATACTTTTCATAGTTCGCCATCAGGGTGGGAAGCACGGTAACGCTCTCTCCCGCGGCTATCTTGTCCATCATCTCCACCACGGATACCTTGCACCCCTTCTCCGCCAGATATTCCGCGGTCTCGCAGCCTACCATGCCGCCTCCGATCACGGCGACTCTTCCATACACCTGCTCCTTGCCGTCCAGTACTTTCCAGGCGTCCCGCACATGGGGAAGTTCCCGGCCGGGAATGGGCGGGACGGCACTCCTTGCTCCCACAGCCACGATCACGGTGTCGGGATGTTCCTCTAAAAGCTGCTCCTGAAATGCCTCTTCGCCCAGCCGAAGGGTTACGCCGGCCTTCCTCACAGTGTGTTCCAGGTCCAGCAGCGCTCTGCGCAGCTCTTCCTTGCGTGGCGGCACACAGGCCAGATTCAGCTGTCCGCCCAGACGATATTCTTTTTCATACAGCGTTACCTGATGCCCCTTCAGAGCCGCGACTCTCGCCGCCTCCAGCCCTGCCGGTCCGCCTCCGATCACAGCTATCCTCCGGCTCTTTGCCGCGGGAGTTATGCTGCGCTGTGCCTCATACCCGTTCTCGGCGTTCAGGACACAGGCCAGGAACCTGCGGTTCTGGATGTTGTCGGTGCAGCCCTTGTTGCAGTAAATACATCTTCTGATATCCTCCGGACAGTTCTCTGCTTTTTTTACCCAGTCGGGATCCGCCAGCAGCGGACGGCCAAGTCCGATCATATCCGCCTTCCCGCTTTCCAGGACGGCTTCCGCCATAGCAGGGTCCACGATCCTGCCCACCGTGCTGACAGGTATCGTTACCGCTTCCTTTACCTTGCCGGCGATATCCACGAAAAATCCGTAAGGCTGTACACCCATGGGAGGGATGGTGTCGGCCATGTTTCCGGTATGGTTCGCCTGCGCCACATGCAGCATATCTACACCGGCCTCTTCCAGCCATTTTGCAAAGACGGGGGCCTCGTCAGCCTCCACGCCGCCTTTCCCGTGTTCTGGCGTCACAACGGAAAGTTTGTAGTCCAGCACCATATCCGGCACCGCCTCCCGCAGCGCCCGTACTGCCATCAGGGCAAAGCGGGTGCGGTTTTCCAGGGAGCCTCCGAAATCGTCGGTCCGATGGTTCATTCTGGTACCGCACAATACACCAACCAGCCTGTCCCCATGGATCTGGATCACGTCGATACCGGCTTTCTGCGCCCGCACCGCGCAGGCGCACATTTTTTCTATAATACCCGCCAGCTCCTCTCCGGTAACCTCGTCCGCAAAGTGCTCCATTTCATGGCGCATCCGTATGCGGACCTCATCCATCCGGCCCTCCGCAAACAGCTTCATCAGCATTTCGCTGTCATATTCCGGATGGAATATCTGTACGCCAATCTTCGCGTCATACTCGTGCACACTGTCGGCTAATACTTTAAAGCTTTCTATCTGGCTGTCATCATAAAGCTTCGGGGTAGGCGTAAATCCGCGGACCGGTGCCACGTCACCCAATACGATGTAGGAAACGCCTCCCTTTGCCAGACGGGTGTAGAATGCGGCATCCTGCTTTGAAATACTTCCGTCTCTTCCCTCGTACCCCGTAGTCAGCGGCGGAAACATTACTCTGTTATGAAAAGAAATTCCTTTGATCGTCAACGGCTCCAATAATTTCATCATGCGCTCCTTTCCTGCGCGATTGACGCGCCAGCTAAGTTTGTTACAGTTGTGAAACCTCTTTTGCAAATCGGCATATTTCCTCATTGAGGGCTGTTCTTGCCGGAATATTTGCAAAATTGTGATTGCCGCCCTCTATATGAACCAGCCGGCTATCCGGTCCATAAAGTTCCAGGTAGGTTCCGCATACCTTGTCGTCCACCAGATCATCCGCCGTTCCCCTGAGAATCAGAACTCTTCCCTGATATCCTTCAGCGTCCCGGAACGGATGGTAATTCGCCAGATCATAATTGAAAGCATGACTGAATTTCAAGCCCTCTATATCCCCGAAAGCAATTCCCTGCTCCTCCATGGCCTGGGATCTTTCCCTACAGCCGTACCACATTCCGGCTCCGGGGCACATAAGAATCAGTGCATGAGGCCGGAGCCGCGGAGCGGCCAGAGCGGCCACCAATCCTCCCATGCTCTGTCCCGACAGAATCATCCTGCTCTCATCGGCCCAAGGCTGGCCCGCCGTCCAGCGCCAAAGGTCCTCCGTGTCCTCCAATAACCCGGTAAAGGTCATCTCGTCGAATTCTCCGTCGCTCTCCCCGTTACCGTAAAAGTCAAAACGCACGCAGCCGATTCCCGCAGCGGCCAGCTCTCTGGCCATAGAGACATGCAGCGCCTTGTAGCCGCTCATATTTCCTCCAAACCCATGGAGATTCAGCACAGCCGGATATCTGCCCTCCCCCGGCAGGGTAACGATCCCCCGCAAGGTGTTTCCCTTCCTGTTTTTTATTTCCGCCTGTATCGTTTTCATATTCTCTCCTTTCCTTTCTTTCAAAATTTTACAGCGGTGCCGGCTGCAATCAGCCGCAGCCGGCACCGCCCTTCACTTATTGCTATTGCTCAATCTTCCTTTGCAGCCGTTCTTGCCTCCCGGTTTTCCTTTAACTGCTGCAGCATCTCCTCCGTCTTTTTCTTGGTGAGAGGATACACAAGCCACAATACCAGAATCGCCAGCCCATAGCCGATGACGTAGCTTCCGGTATAGGTTTTCCAGATGCGGTTCACAACCTGGGCGCTCTGAACCGTCTCGGCGGCATTGTACCCGATAATTCCCAACGCGAAGCTGGAAAAGCTGCCGGATACGGCGCTGGCCAGCTTACGGAAAAAGGAGTATGCGGAATAAACAATGCCCTCATTCCTCTTTCCTCCTGTCTGCAGCTCCTGATAATCGATAGCATCGTTTACCATAGCCCATACCAGCACCTGCATACCGCTGGCTCCAAGGAAGCAGATCCCATTGATTACGATAAACAACAGCGCGTTATGAACCGGTACGAAGAACAATACGGCAAACACCACCGTTGCAAAGCCTGCCCCTGCAATACACCACTCCTTTTTACCCAGCTTGTTGGCTATGGGCTGTGTGATGGCGAAGGTAATCAGTGCGTAAACCGTGGAAAGCATACCGGAAACAGACATCATTCCCATGCTTCCAAACCAGTCGCGGAACAGATAGGTATTCAAACCGTTCACAATGGAAGCTCCCACCATACCAAAGAAGCTGAAGAACATAACGCCCAGCAGCGCGCGGTTTTTGCAGATATGTTTGATTACATCCAGATAATTCAGTTTTTGCTTCTTTCCTGCTTCCTGAGGCAGCACCACACGTTCCTTACACCACACGCAGGTTACCCAAAGGCACAGAAGCCCTGCCAGTGCGCACACTGCAGCCATCATCAGAAAACGGCCTGCGATAGGCTGTCTGTCCTTGTCGTACAGAACCAGAGGACCCACAATGACAATAACGGTCATGAAGATGGTGCCTCCCATGCTCCGGTACCGGGAAAGCGCCGTGCGCTCCCTGGAATCGTCCGTAACCACGCTGGAGAGACTGCCGAAGGGCACGCTCACACAGGTGTAGAGCGCTTCGTAAAGCACATAGGAAATAAACATATACGCGATACGGAAGCCATAATCAAAGTTACTCACATTCGCAAATCCAAGAATACAGAGCACTGCCATAGGAAATGAGAATGCTTTGATCCAGGGAATAAACTTGCCTCCCTTTGTTGATTTTCTCATATCCACAAGGGCTCCCACGATCGGATCGTTGACAGCATCCCATACCTTGGTAATAATCATCAGAATGCCCACATGAATGGGATCAACCTTCAATACCAATATGTAAAATACCGACAAAAACATGGCGCGGAACTGCTCTGTACAGCAGCACCCCAGATCCCCCAATGTAACACCCAGTTTATCCCGCATTCCAAAGGGCCTTACCGCCTTCTCCTTATTCATTTTTGTACCTCCTCCTTGTTGTTTCACTTTTGCCAACCGGTTTAATCACGTGTAATTTCCTGCAGGGGACTGACGGCCCGTTTCCGTCTTAATCCTTTGTACTGATTTTATTATAGCGTTGATATAAAGGAGTTCATATACAATAATTGATTGAATACTAATAAAAATTGATATATTATGTAATTGAGATATTGATTTGAAATTTTTTTAATTATTTTTAGACAAAATGCCTGTGAAATTTTCTGGAAGAAAAAAGAGGAGCATAAATTGACAAATGGAGACGAAAAAATATAAGGTGTCGCAAATTACTTTTCACAATCAGACCTCAAAAAAAATAACGTCAGGGGCCTATTATAGCTTTCTCTTCATCCTCTCCGGAAACTGCCAGTTTTTTAACGATAATATCCGGCACCGCTGCGGTTTCGAAGAGCTGATCCTGATGAAGCCCAACACGTGTCTGGAGCTTGTGCGCACCAACGTCTCTGTCGAGCTTGTACTGATAAAGGTCCAATATTCTCCGGAGCTGCTGTCGGAACTCTCCGACGAGAATACCAATCTGGAAGTGGATCTGAACATTGTACCCTATATATGTACCAGTGTGCACTGTGAGAGCGAAATCCAATCGCTGTGCAAGAATCTTTGCCGTAAGCTGCTCTTGCAGGAACAAGAGAAGGACGAGTATGCCTGCCCGATCTTTGAAAAAAGCATTCTTTCCATGCTCCTGGTACTGATCCTGCGAGCCTGCATTCACGCGGAGTTCAAACAGCGGCCCCGCAGCCGAAAGGTATTTTTAATTGACAACCTGTTTGAATATATTCACGCGCACCTGACCGAGGAAATTACTCTTGACGACTTGGAGAAGCAGTTTTTTGTCAGCAAATATCATATTTTAAGAGAATTTAAAAAAGCTACCGGCCAGACGCTCCACGGTTACATCGTTAAAAACAAGCTGGAACTCTGCCAAAAATACATTGCGGAGGGGCTTCCCATCACGGAGGTATACAAGCTGGGCGGCTTCGGCGGATACAATCACTTTTTCCGGGCCTTCAGGCAGGAATACGGAATGACACCCAAGGAATATTACAAGGCTACCCTGCCAGATGGAAGACAGCCGCAGAGAAAGGACACAAAATAAAGCGGACAAGTCTTCAGCAACTTCCCAATCCCTCATCTATAATGAAAGGCAGATTCTTCGGAATCCGCTTTTCTTTTTTTCGTATAAAAATAGAGCTGTGCAGACTGGTTGATTGCTCAGCTAGTGTGCAGCACACCTTTTTTCGTGTAATCGGAAAATAATTTAATGTATTGACATAGTGTGTGATACACACTATAATGTAATAAACAATATAGTGCAAGCAAAAGACAAGAGGATGAGATATGGGAAAAGAAGACGTGCTGGCCGGTCTGCTGATGGAGCTGCGCCGGGGAACCATTGTACTGAGTGTTTTAAGCCAGCTGGATGAGCCGAAATATGGCTACAGCCTGGTGACGACTCTGACGGAATACGGAATGCCGGTGGAAACGAACACTCTTTATCCGCTGCTCCGAAGGCTGGAGGGGCAGGGACTTTTAATCAGCGAATGGAATACGGAGGAAAGCAAGCCCCGGAAATATTACTGCATTACCCCGGAGGGTAAGGAAGTTTATGAAAAGCTGAAGAAACAATGGCATAAGACGGCGGCAAGCATGGAACAGCTTTTGGAAGGAAAGGGAGAGGAAGGTATAAAATGAGCGTACAGGAATTAAAGGAACGATATGTATATGCGGTGTCCAGGCTGCTTCCCCATAAGATACGGGAGGATATCAGCGCGGAGCTGGATACCCTGATTGAAGATATGCTGGAAGAGCGCTGTCAGGATCGGCCTGCCGAGGAAAAGGATCTGCGCGTTGTGCTGGCGGAACTGGGCTCCCCTTCCGAAATGGCGAACCATTACAGTCCGGATAAGGATAAATGCCTTATCGGCCCCCCTTATTTCAGCGCCTACAAGTATGTGCTGCGGATAGTTTTCCTTGCGGTGACAGGAGGAATGCTGCTGGCCGGAGGAATTACCATGGTTATGGATAACTGGCAGAAAACTAAAATTTTTTATGAATATCTTGCGGATTTGGCCGGATGGATGGGAAGTATTATTATGGGACTGGTATTCGCCTTTGGTTTTGTGACACTGATTTTCGCTTTTTTCCAGAGAAAGGGAATCAGCCTGGAGGATATTAACGGAAGCTGGGAGAATCTTCCTCCAGTGCCTGTAAAGCAGGAACGGATTGGAAAAGGGGAAACGATCGCAGGGGTATGTCTTTCCGTCGCGTTTCTCATTGTTTTTTTGATAGTGCCTCAGATCCTCTGTGTCATTGTAAATCAGGGAGGACAGAAGGTGAGCATCCCGATTCTGAATGCGCAGACAGTCAGGAGCGTATGGTTCCTGCTGATAGGTATGGTGATTTTTGGAGTAGGCAGGGATCTGTTCGGTTATTTTGAAGGCAGGTATACCAGACGTCTGGCAGTGGTTACGGGCATTGCCGATTTATTGAGCTTTATCTGTTTCTTCTTTTTCCTGAACACGCCGGGACTGGTGAATACCGATATTATTCCGGCAATTGACAGCCTGTTCCAGGGAAAGGATATGTTTATTGCGAAGGTGATAACAGGCTTCCCGGGAGTCTTCCTTTTGGTTATGGCGCTCATCCTTGTGCTTGACTTCGGCACCAATTTATATAAGGCAATGAAATACGACAGATAAAAAATGGATATTGACTTCCTCATATTCCATGCTTATAATAACGATAACAGACTCAGACAAAAGCGTTGATGAGGAGGAGTACATGTTCTTCCGGATGAACAGAGAGAAGATGGCTGGTGAAAATCTTCGTGAAGGGAACATGGAAGTAGCCTTTGAGCTTTGGATTGAACGGGACCGGGCAGGCAGTGACACGCCGGGCAGGATTCCAAGTAGACTCCAACGGAGATTTCCACCGTTATCAGGGAAAGCGATATCGGAAGCCGGAACGGTTTTCCCGTATTGTACAAAGTGCAGAAGTCTCTTCTGAATTTAGGTGGTACCACGGACTATAGTTCGCCCTAAGCATATTTGCTTAGGGCGTTTTTTTGTGCGGAAACAAGGTATATGATTGCCTTCTTGTGGAAAGCTGTCCGTAAGGTACGCCGCCGCTACGCTTCCTATCTGGTTTGTAAAACAAAACAACGGCTGTGCCGTAAAATGGAGGTATCCGGAATGGATAAAAAGTATGATTTCAGAAAGACGGAAAAGGAACTGCAGGATTTGTGGGAAGAGGAAGGGATATACCGATACCGAAACGGGCGGGACAGAAAGGTCTTTTCCATTGATACGCCGCCCCCGACGGTAAGCGGAAAGCTTCATATCGGGCACGTATTTTCATATACCCAGGCGGAAATGATCGCCCGTTATAAGAGGATGAGGGGGTATGACGTATTCTATCCCTTCGGTTTTGATGACAACGGGCTTCCTACGGAACGCCTTGTGGAGAAGGACAGCGGGATCCGGGCGGCGGATATGCCCGGAAGCCTGTTCCGGGAAAAGTGTATGGAAACGATAGCGGCATATGAAGCGGATTTCAAGAGCATGTGGCAGCGTCTGGGGCTGAGCGTTGACTGGTCCCTGCAGTATCAGACGGTATCCGACGATACCCGCCGGATATCCCAGAGGGCTTTTCTGGAGCTGGTAAAGCAGAAAAGGGCCTACAGGAAAGAATCGCCGGTATTATGGTGTACCCAGTGCCGGACCTCCATCGCCCAGGCGGAGCTGGAAATGAAAGAGCAGGAATCGGTTTTCAATTATCTGGCATTTGAGGCGGAAGGGGAAACGCTGCTGATAGCCACCACCAGGCCGGAGCTGCTGTACGGCTGTGTATGTGTTTTTGTAAACCCGGAGGATGAGAGGTACCGGCATCTGGCGGGGAAAAAGGCCCGTGTTCCCCTCTATGGTTTTGAAATCCCTGTTCTGAAGGATGAGCAGGCCAGCATGGATAAAGGGACGGGAGCGGTTATGTGCGCCACCTATGGGGACACGGCGGATACCGCCTGGTGCGAAAAGCATGGTCTTCCTTATAAGAGGGTAATATGCCCGGACGGCACCATAGATCGGGAGGTGCCTTTGATTGGCGGAATGAAGATCAGGCAGGCCAGAGAAGCCATACTGCAGAAACTGGAAAAAAACGGAGCCCTGGTACGCAGGGAAGAGATGACCCATATGGTAGCCGTACATGAAAGGTGCGGGACCGATGTGGAAATCATCCCGTCCAGCCAGTGGTATATTGATGTGCTGTCGGAAAAGGAACGGTTCCTGACTGCGGCGGATGAAATCCGGTGGCATCCCGCCCATATGAAGAGCCGGTATATCAGCTGGGTGGAAAATCTGAAATGGGACTGGTGTATTTCCCGGCAGCGTTATTTCGGGGTACCGTTCCCTGTCTGGTATTGTAAAAGCTGTAAGGAGCCTGTATTTGCAGAGGAAGACCGGCTGCCGGTAAATCCCGCGGAGGAAGGGCCGGGAAAGGCCTGCCGCTGCGGCTACCGGGAATTTATTCCGGAAACCGCCGTTTTTGATACCTGGGCGACCTCATCGGTTTCGCCTTTGATTAATGCGAGATACAAAGAAGCGGATGACAGAAGCGGGGAAATCCTTCCTATGGGCATGCGGCATCAGGCGCACGAAATCATCCGCACGTGGGCTTTTTATACCATAGTACGAAGCCTTTACCATACCGGAAACATTCCCTGGAAGGATATCATGATCAGCGGCTTCGTCCTTGCCAAACCGGGAGAAAAAATAAGCAAGTCCAAAAGCAACGGCGGCCTGTCCCCCATGGAGCTGATTGAAACCCATTCCGCGGACGCCATCCGGTATTGGGCTGCCGGAGCGAAGCTCGGGACAGATACTTTTTTCAGTGAAGAGGATTTAAGGCCCTCCAAACGGTTCCTGAATAAGCTGTACAACGCGTCCCGCTTTGCCTTAATGCATCTGGAGGATTACCGGCCCGGAGAGGGGACGGAACCGGTGCTGCTTCCGGCGGATCTGTGGATTCTGGAGCGGGTGAAGGAAACGGTGACGGATGCGGAGGCGCTTCTGGAGGAATATGAGACCGGGCAGGCCAGAAAAATAATAGATGAACTGTTCTGGGAGGATTTCTGTGATTATTATATCGAGATTGTAAAGGAAAGGCTTTACCAGCCGGAAAAGCACGGGGCCGGAGAACGGGCGGGCGCCCAGTATGCCCTTTACCACACACTGCTTGGGATTCTGAAGCTGTATGCCATCTATGTCCCCTATATCACGGATTATATTTACCGATCCTATTTCAGAGAATTCGAGAAAGAAGTTTCTCTGCACTGCCTTCTCTGGACGGCGGAAAAGCCGGACAGCCAGCTTCTGGCATTCGGAAGCCATTTAAAGGAGGTAATTGCCGGTGTCAGAAAGGAAAAAACCGAAAGACAGGAATCCATGAAGGAACCCATCCCTCAATTAGTCATCACCAGTCCCGGAAAGCTGATGAAATATTATAAAAAGTCCGGGAAGGATATCATGGCCTGTACCAGTGCGGAAAAAATAATTTTCAGGAACTAGTGGTTACAATACACGGCCCCGGTGCCGCCGGTCCTATGGTTCAGCCCGCCCGGCGGCACCGGACCGATTTTTAAGTTGCGAAAGAAGCGGTATATTATATATAATACACTCAGGTCTTAAAAAAAATTTTGAAAGAGGAGGAACGAAGAACATGATAATACAGCTTCCGGAGGACGTCCGTTTTATTATACACACCTTGCAGGATGCAGGACATGAAGCCTATGCGGTGGGAGGCTGTGTGCGTGATTCTCTGCTTTCGAGAACGCCGGACGACTGGGATATTACCACCTCAGCCAGGCCGGAGGAAACGAAAGCGCTGTTCCGCCGCACCATAGATACGGGAATCCAGCACGGCACCGTGACTGTCATGCTGAAAAAAAACGGCTATGAAGTGACCACATACCGGGTGGACGGCGAATATGAGGACGGCCGTCATCCTAAAGAAGTGATATTTACCGCCAATCTCATTGAAGATTTAAAAAGACGGGATTTCACCATAAATGCCATGGCTTACAACGAGGAAAGCGGGCTGGTGGATGCCTTTTCCGGAAAAAAGGATTTGGAAGAAGGAATTATCCGCTGTGTGGGAGACGCCGATGAGCGGTTTACCGAAGACGCCCTGCGGATCATGCGGGCCGTGCGGTTTTCCGCCCAGCTTGGTTTTTCCATGGAAGATAAAACAAAAGCCGCGATCCGGGGACATGCGGAAAATCTTCGGAAGGTGAGCGCGGAGCGAATCCAGACGGAGCTGACCAAGCTTGTGACAAGCCCTCATCCCGAATACCTGAGAAGCGCATGGGAAACCGGCATCACTGCAGTTTTCCTTCCGGAATTTGACCGGCTCATGTGTACGCCCCAGAAGAATCCTCATCACTGCCTGAATGTGGGAGAACATACCCTGCGGGCCATGCAGGCGGTCAGGCCGGATAAAATACTGCGCCTGGCCATGCTTTTCCATGATTTCGGCAAGCCGGACTGCGCCTCTGCCGATGAAAACGGTACGGATCATTTCCATGGACATGGGGCCGTGAGCAGCAAGATGGCGGAAGAGATACTGAAAAGGCTCCGGTACGACAACGATACCATTGATCGGGTGCGGGAACTGGTTTACTGGCACGATATGGAAATCCTGCCGGAAAAAAGGGCTGTGCGCCGGGCGGCATCCAAGGTGGGAAAAGAGCTGTTCCCCCTGCTGCTTGAGGTAAAGCAGGCGGATTTGGCGGCACAAAGTGATTACCAGCGCCCGCAGAAGGAGGAATGGCTGCGCAGCCTTCATGACATTTATGAACAGATTCAGGAAGAAGGGGACTGCCTGTCCCTTAAGGATCTGGCCGTGACCGGCCGTGACCTGATCGCGGCGGGGATGAAACCGGGGCCGCAGCTGGGACAAACCCTTCAGAACCTCCTTCAGCTTGTCCTTGAGGACCCTTCACGTAATTCCAAAGAATATTTGCTCTCAAACCTTCCGAAAGAAACATAAGTTGAGCTTCCCTCTCATATGATAGGTAATACCTAGCGGCAGAAAATTACCGCTGTCCGGACAGCAGTTTTTTAATCGGTATCCGGCGGCAGATGCCGGACGAATGCTGTCACACAGCGTATGTCCCGCAGCGTAGGCCCGGCAGCATATGCCTGGCGGAAGGTGCCAGGTATGAGAGGGAGGTATTATCAGTGAATGACAGAGCGGCAAGCGTTTTTGAAAATTATGAAATAGAGATTCTCCGGATATTAAAAGGAAGAGGGGCGCTGCTGGGAGAAACCCAGGAGGGCTGGTTAATCCTGAAGGAATATACAGGTCCCGCCGCACGGCTGGAAATACAGGAAAAGCTGCTGGAGGCTGTGAAGGAAAACGGCTTTTCCCGGGTGGAGCAGCTGAAAAGGAATAAAGAAGGCGAATTAATTTCCTATGATCAGGATCGGGTTCCTTATATTGTGAAGACCTATTTTGAAGGCAGGGAGTGTAATCTTAAGGATGTGAGGGAGTGCCAGAGTGCGGCCAGGACGCTGGGAAGGCTGCACAAGGCCATGTGTCAGCCCGGAATTGCCCGGGATTATGATGTGCCCGCTTTCTGCATGGAAAATGAATATGTAAAGCATAACAGAGAACTGAAGAAGGTGCGCCGTTATCTGCGGGAAAAAAGCCAGAAAACGGAATTTGAAATCTATCTGCTGCACCACTATGACTTTTTTTATGAAATGGCTCTGTCTGCGGCAGAGGAGCTTCAGGAATATACGGCCGACTTTGATGAAGAAAAGATCAGGGAAAAGGGTAATTTCTGCCATGGAGATTTCCAGTACCATAATCTTTTATTTACCCAGGGCAATTTTTCCGTAATCAATTTTGAAAAATACATGCTGGATAACCCTGTCCGGGATTTGTATCTGTTTCTCAGGAAGCTTCTGGAGAAAAACAGCTGGTCGGTCAGCCTTGGCCTGAATATTTTTACAGCCTATGAAACGGAAAGAAGCCTTACCGATGAGGATCGCATGCAGCTGTATTACCGGTTTGCCTATCCTGAAAAGTTCTGGAAGATCGTTAACTTTTATTATAATAACGGAAAGGCCTGGATACCCGGAAGAAACAGGGAAAAGCTGGAAAACCTTCTGAAGCAGGAGGCCGAGAAGAAGAATTTTATGAATAATGTCCTGAAATGAGAATGGGAAGGACGTACATAAACGGGGATTAGAAAAGGATATTTGGGGGATTTAGACAGACAGCGCTGCATGCCGGAGTATGCAGCGCTGTTTCTCCGTTCTGGGTATTTGCAAAAGTAGGATTCACAGCATGCTCCGGACAGAGATAACCCTGCCGTTACCCTGTTACCATATTCCTTTCCCGTCACCCAGGATTATTGTTTTTATATTTTCGTCAATTTCAATATCACTTAATCCCTGCTGAATAAGCGGCTGGATCACTTCTCTGCTTTCCCTTGTGTGCGGAAGCTCTGATGCAAGCCTGTTTGCGCTATCTTCTCTTCCTGCTTTTAAGTATAAGAAGCATAATGCTGCACGCATAGTTGCTTTTTGCTTCTCATTGCTGGACAGAGGCAATCCTCTTTCCATTAGTTCAATAGCTTCGTTGGTATTTCCTTTTAGGGCCAATGTACTCGCCAATCCAAGAATCATACCGGGTTTATTCGGATATATTAATAAGGCATCCCTGTATGTCTGCTCGGCTGAATTATAATCGCCGCATCGCTGATATGCCACAGCTTTTTTATGGATATTGTAGCGCGTTTCTTCTGCCCGTATCGTATCCATGCCAATAAGCAAATCGACACTCGTTTCAAATATATTTGCCAAGGCCGGCAGGAAGGTGATATCAGGGTAGGATTCACCTCGTTCCCATTTTGAAACGCTTTGTGCTGTGATTCCTAAATATTCAGCAACATCCTCTTGTGTCAGGTTTTTCAGCAGTCGGTATTTTTTCAGATTTTCCGATAAATGTAACATATTGCCCTCCTAATGATTTATTCTGATAAAATCATACCATGAGGATATTTTTATTCAATGGCGCATTAGTTGTTCCCGATGCAACTGTCCACACTCCTCTTTGTTATTTGGAACAATATATTATTTGTGGTTATTCAGAATAAAAGGACAGCTCGTGCGGAATACTTGCTGATTGTAAGCTATTTTTTTCAGCCGGACTGCGGAACCGGCAGGCTTTTATCATCCGGCCGGTTTAAAAGTCTGTTGAGCAGAAATGCCGCATTTTTCCGCATAAATACCGACGAATCGAAGATGTATCTTTTTCTGACAGCTTCTTTATTAATAAAGGGTTAAATTTATCCTTAAAACCCAGGTTTTTCAAGGGAAATACTTGACAAAGAAGGGATAAACGTATATATATAATATAGTGTCTGAGAGATTAAACTCTTTTGCATACAGAAATAATTTACAGTGATAACAGGAGGAGTTCATAATGAACAAAACAGAATTAGTAGCAGCTATGGCTGACGCAGCTGAAATTTCCAAGAAGGATGCAGAGAAAGCTCTGAAAGCTTTTACTGATGTAGTAGCAGATGAACTGAAAAAAGGCGGAAAGGTACAGCTGGTAGGCTTCGGTACCTTCGAAGTATCTGAAAGAGCAGCCAGAGAGGGAAGAAATCCTCAGAGCGGTGAAGTTATGAAGATTGCTGCTTCTAAGGCTCCTAAATTTAAAGCAGGAAAAGCTTTAAAGGATATGCTTAACGCATAATTGGGATTTATACATTTATAATGGACAAGTATCAGTGGCTGCCAAAATACAAATTGGCAGCCATTTTGTTGTGGGGGGCCACGTCCCTTCCGAGAGCATCTGTCAAGGATGGTACCCAGGATGTTCCAGGCAATGCCGGGTTCCGCTGCCGGACAGAGTCTCTGCGTGGGCACGCAAGTGAGTGCTTGCACTCGCTTTTGCTCTGCTAAAAACGCAGCGGTACTAGGATTGCAGAGGACGCAATCCAAGGACCGGCGTTTTTAGAAGGCCCTTGCAGAGATCTCTGTCCGGCAGCGGAACCCGACATCGCCTGGAACACCCTGGGTATCATCCTTGACAGATGCTCTCGGAAGGGACTGGATCAGGCTTGCGGAAGGTTATGGGGAGAATTAAGAAGGAATTGTATGAATGTGTATATCATAGTATAATCAGGGAAACGGTATCCTGAAAGTGCCGGATAATGCCGGAGAGTGCCGGATTATAGTTGGAATGGAAGGTTTGGGTTTTTCTTGTGTGATGGGATTGGGGGAAATGTGATTGAAAGGGTTGGAACGGCAAAAATGCAAAATGTGTATTTAGAATCGGAGGAGGAAAATTATGAGATTGGATAAGTATTTGAAGGTATCGCGGCTGATTAAGAGGCGTACGGTGGCTAATGAGGCTTGTGACGCGGGGCGTGTTTTGATTAATGATAAGCCGGCTAAGGCTTCTTCCAATGTGAAGGAAGGGGATATTATTACGATTCAGTTCGGGAATAAGGATGTGAAGGTGGAAGTGCTGGATGTGCAGGAAACGGTGAGGAAGGAAGAGGCTAAGGAATTGTTCCGTTATCTGTAGGATATCTTGACTTTTGGGGGAGTTTCGCTTACTATGATTACAGAAAGGCAGGTGAGTCGTATTATGAGGAAAATGGATAATGGGAATTTCGGAAAGCAAAGACGTACGGCTCGCATGAGGGGATAATTCTGACAGCATTTATCCTTTTATATTTGAGTGGTAAATTTACGGCGCTTCTGTTTTCCGGGAGTGCTGTTTTTTTATGTTAAGAAAGGATTATAGAATGCTGAAGCTTGAATATTTGTTTGAGAATTATGAGTTGGCCAGGGAGGCGCTGTCTTTATGGGAGCATGATGAGGATAACCTGGAGGAGATGCTGGGGTATTTCCGTATATCCTCCAATGCGGTTTATCCTTTTACCAGGGAGGGCAGGGTCTGTTTCCTGCGGCTGGCTCCTGTGGGGGAGAAGGCGGAAACGGATGTCAGGGGAGAGTTGGAATTTATCCGTTATCTGCTGAAGGAAGGGTATCCGGCATTGAGACCGGTACGCTCGCTGTCCGGAGAGGATATGGTAGTGGCCGATACCGGGTTTGGAAGGTATTTCGCGTGTGTTTTTGAGAAGGTGGATGGTGTGGAGATCTCTGAGGCCGGGTATGGCCGTGAGGTGATGTATGCTTATGGAAGGGCTTTGGGGAGGCTGCATGCTCTTTCTTCGGGGTATGTTCCTGCTGTGAGGAAACAGGGCCATAAGGAAATCCTGGAATGGATAAGGCGGACTTTAGAGGAATACGGAGGCTGCAGGGAGGCTTTTACAGAGCTGGCGGCGGTGGAACGTGAGCTTGGCAGGCTGCCGGTGACGACGGAAAATTATGGGCTGGTGCATTATGATTTTGAGCCGGATAATGTTTTCTGGGATGAAGGGAAAAAGGAATGCAGCGTCATTGATTTTGATGACGGAATTTATTGCTGGTACGGGCTGGATCTTGAGCAGGTGCGGGATTCTCTTGCGGAGGAGCTGGAAGGGGAGCAGCTGGAAAAGGCCTGGAGGGATTTTCAGGAAGGGTATGCCTGCGAATATGCTTATTCGGAGGAAACGAGGGAGCTTCTGCCTCTCATGCGCAGATTTGTGGACTTACGTTCTTATGCAGGGCTTATCCGGTGCATCAGTTCGGTGACGGAGGAGGAGCCGCAGTGGCTGGAAGAGCTTTGCGGGAAGCTGAACGGAAAAATAGAGAGGCTGGAAGAAGGATTTTCGGAAACATGTCCTGCAGCGGAGTAAAGCAGTCATAAAAAGGGGCCTTCTCACATATATTCTATAAGAACACGTGAGGAGGCCCCAGCTATGGAAGATTTGAATACAACCAGAGACAGACGTCATAAAGTGGTCCTGACAGACAGAGGAATCTGCAATATCAGCGGTGTGTGTGACGTGCTTTCCTTTGATGTGGCAGAGGTTCTCCTGGAGACTGAACAGGGGATGCTCATGATAAAAGGAAATGATCTGCATGTGAGCCGCCTTATGCTCGATAAGGGCGAGGTGGATGTGGATGGAAAAATAGACAGTCTTACATATTCGGAGAATACCGGCTATGGCGGAAAAGGGGAATCTCTTTTCACCAGGCTTTTCAAGTAGGTGCGCCGTGAGCCCGGTAATTGCAGGAGAAGGAGTTTTTATACTGCACTCCTTCCTCCTGGGAGTGATTATTACTTTTATTTATGACCTGTTTCGTATTGTAAGACGAATCATTCCCCATGGATGGTTCCTGCTTTCGCTGGAGGATCTGGCCTTCTGGATACTGGCAACGGCAGGTATTTTTTATATGCTTTATTATGAAAACAGCGGGATGTTCCGTTGGTTTTCCGTGATAGGGGCAGGGGTGGGAATGTTCCTTTATAAGAAGACGCTGAGCGCGCCTTTTGTGAATCTGGTTTCCGGAGCGGTGAACAGGCTTTTGGCGCTGCTTGGGAAATTCCTGTGGAAACTGACGGCTCCTGTGCGCTTTGTCTGGCACAAGCTGACGGTGCTGGCAGGAAGGGGAGCGCGCAGGGCGGCAAGGGAGGCCAGAATACGCCGCAGACAGGTAAAATACAGGTTGACTGCATGGAAAAAAGCGATTAGAATGAATTTATGTAAACGACGGGAGAAAAGACAGGATAAGAAAAAAATGAGGCAGAGGGACGCAGGCGACTGTGGCTGAAGGACGGCTTTTCAAAGAGGTGTTAATTTAATATGGTAAAAAGAAAAGTGGTTTTCCGCAAGAAGAGACAGAACCGCCTGGGAATGTTCCTGGTACTGACGGTCGTTTTGATGCTTCTTGTCGTGGTTTCCTTCAAGAGCGTGGAGTTAAAGCAGAAGCAGGAAACCTACGCCGCAAAGGAAAAGGCTCTGCAGGAGCAGATAGATGCGGAAAACGCCCGGACACAAGAAATAGAAGAATATAGAAAATATACCCAGACCAAAAAGTATGTGGAAGAGGTTGCCAAGGATAAGCTTGGATTGGTCAAAGAAGGGGAAATTATATATAAACCGAAAGATTAAACTGTGGAATGAGACAGCGGAAGGGGCTTCGGCCTGCTTTCGCTGTCTTTTTGTATCAGGGAACTTTTTTCCGGAAAACAAAAGTCTGCATAAACAATAAACATAAGAAACGACCCCGCCCGACTCACAACCGCAAAAGCTGACAGTAAAAAACGCTGAAAAGAAAAGCTCTTGTGAGAAAAGAAAAAAATAACCGGAAAAAAAAGGAAGACATCCCCCTACGCTTTGACAAATCCTGCAAAGTCAGTCCGTTATAATTGAGTGAAAAATGAGGCTCTATTATGAGGAAAGGCGGGATGGCAGATGAAAAACAAGGACACTGCGGATACGGCGCAGTCCGTTTATCTTTTGGAATATGGCAGGCGTAAAATCAAAGTATGTGCGGATACCTTCCAGAACCTGGCACAGATTTTCGGGGAAGAAGGGGAAGGCATGGATGCGGAAGAAGAGGCCGGTGCACGGCAGGCCAGAGCGGTTTATCTGATGAGGAAGAAGCTTACGGAAGGACGTCAGCTGTTTGCGGGGAACCTGAAGGAAATGGCGGAAATGATGAACCAGGTGGCGGAAGAATCGGTGCGGTTCATCAGTCTGGGAAGCAGGAGACAGAAGCAGATCGCCAAGGGCCTCTTAAGCGAGGGACTGCTGGCAAAGGATGTGTATCTGGTACAGAAGGGAGACGGGCGTATGGAGCTTTCCGTGCTGCTTTCAACTAAGGGAAGGGCATCCCGTACGGTGGAGGATGCGGCGGATTATCTTTCCGTGCTTCTGGATATGCGCCTGGTGTCCGCTAAGAGGAATCCGTTCTTTATCGGACAGACGCCCCTGTGCTTTTTCTTCGAAGAGGAGCCCTTTTATTGCTATATGACAGGAACCGCCATGGCGGTAAAAGAAACAGAGGAGGTTTCCGGCGATAATTTTGCCTTTTTCGAAGCGGATGACGGAAATTTCACCATGGTGCTGTCCGATGGTATGGGTTCCGGGGAAAATGCATGCAGGGACAGCGAGGCCGTGGCGGATATGACGGAGGCCATGCTGGAGGCCGGGCTGCCGCTGGAAATGGCCGTGCAGCTGGTAAACAGTGCGGTTGCCAGTGAGGGAAGAGAAGAAAATATGCCGACTCTGGATTTGTGCAGTGTGGATCTGTGCGAGGGCAGCTGCCGGTTTATGAAAACGGGGGCGGCAGTAAGCTTTATTAAAAGGGGCAGTATTGTGGAAAAAATCGATGGAGGGACCTTCCCCCTGGGAGCTTTCGGGTATGCACAGGCGAAGCCGGCGGAATGCCAGCTGATGGACGGGGATTACATAATCATGCTTTCTGACGGCATGACGGAGGGCTGGCCGGACGGAGACGGAGAATCCAAACTGGAAAGCATGATAGGCCGTATCGGCGCGGTATCTCCCGGAGAACTTGCCAATTCCATCATGAAATATGCGATTGAACAGTGTCAGGGCCGGATCCGGGATGACATGACGGTTTTAACGGCCGGAATATGGGAAAGAACCAGGGAAGATTGATTTTTTTCCGTATTTTGGATATAGTATACAAAGGAAACTGAAGATTCATTCCCGCCGCCTTCCCGTCCGTGCGGCTGCCGCTGCAGGAGCGCAGATGCACGGACGGGAAGGCGGCAGGAACAAAGAACCGAAGGCTAGTAAGAAAATGGTAGAAAAAATACGCAGTTATATGGAAGAACATCATATGGCGGAAAAAGGAAGCAGGATTGTGACGGGAGTGTCCGGAGGGGCGGATTCTGTCTGCCTGCTCCATGTGCTTGCCCTGCTTTCGGACCGCTATGAATGGAAGCTGGCGGCTGTCCATGTGAATCACCTGATCAGGGAGGAAGCGGGAGAGGATGCCGCTTATGTGGAAGAATGCTGCAGGAAGCTGGGCATTGCCTTTTATCTCACGGAAACAGATGTGGAAGGGGAAGCGCAGCAGAAGAAGCTTTCTGTGGAGGAGGCGGGACGTCAGGCGCGTTACCGTGCTTTTGCGGAAGCGGCGGCGGATTTCGGCGCGGACAGAATCGCTGTGGCGCATAACCGCAACGACAGGGCGGAAACCCTTCTTTTTCACATGTTCCGCGGTACCGGGCTGGATGGTATGGCATCCATCCGGCCGGTGAGGGATAATATTATCCGCCCTCTTCTGTGTGTGGGCAGAGATGAGATCGAAAGCTGGCTTCTGGAAAAAAAGATAAGCTGGTGTATAGATAAAAGTAATGATACGGATACTTATACCAGAAATAAAATCCGCCGTCATATCCTTCCTTTTGCCAGGGAAGAAATCTGCGGGGAAGCGGACGTTCATCTGGCGCAGGAGGCGGAGCTGCTCATGCAGACAGCAGATTATGTGAACCGTATGGCCCAGGAGGCGCTTAAGCGCTGCAGCAGCCGGAGTACGGCCGGCTGCTGTGAGCGGGAGGCAGACTGCGGTACGGAGGGAGTTCGTAAGGAACATCCTGAAATCCGGATTGAGGTGGATGCATTTCTTCGGGAGGAAGGGCTTCTGCGCACACACATGCTGAAGCAGGTGCTGAAGGAGCTTTCCGGAGGCGGGAAGGATATAGGGATGAGCCATATCCGTGATGTGGAGGCTCTTTTTCATAAGCAGGGAGGAAGAAAGCTCATGCTGCCTTATGGAATAGAGGCGCTGCGTGGTTTCGGAGAGGTGATCCTGCAGGAAAAGGAGAAGGCGCCGGAGAAAGGTTCAAAAACGGCTCCTGCTTTTTGCCGGGTAATAGACAGGAAACTGCTGGAAGAACGTATTACGGAGACAGAACAGGAGGCGCCCGCGCTGCAAATCGATGCAGGGGATGCGGGGGTCCTGGAATTTTCGGTGTTTTTCAGGGAAAATTCTCAGATTATTCCACAAAAAACATGTACGAAATGGTTGGATTATGATAGAATAGAATCTCTGGTACTTCGGACCAGACAGCCGGGGGACTATCTTGCCATCAACGACAGGCTTCAGAAGAAACGTCTGAAGGACTACCTGATTCAGGAAAAGATACCGGTTAAAAATAGAGAAAATCTGCTTCTGCTCGCGGACGGCAGCCATGTCCTCTGGGTGTTGGGCCGCCGCATCAGCAGTGCAGTGAAAGTAACGGAAGATACAAAAAGGATACTCCGTATACACATAAGAGGAGGAAAAGAAAATGGCTGAGAGAGTCAGAGTTTTATTATCAGAGGAAGAGGTGGATGCCAGAATCCAGGAAATCGGGGATCAGATCAGCAAAGATTATGCCGGAAGACAGGTTCATCTGGTATGTGTGCTGAAGGGCGGAAGCTTTTTTATGTGTGAGCTTGCCAAAAGGATTACCGTTCCGGTTTCCCTGGATTTCATGTCTGTATCCAGCTACGGAAGCTCCACCAAATCCAGCGGTATCGTAAAGATCGTAAAGGATTTGGATGAACCTCTGAAGGATAAGGATGTCATCATTGTTGAGGATATCGTGGATTCCGGCAGAACCCTGAGCTATCTGATGGAAATGATGCGTGACAGAGGCCCTAAGAGCCTGGCGCTGTGTACGCTTCTGGATAAACCGGAAAGAAGAGTGGTTGAAGTAAATGTGAATTATACCGGCTTCCGGATTCCCGATGAGTTTGTAGTAGGCTACGGACTCGATTATGACCAGAGATACAGAAATCTTCCGTACATTGGTGTGGTGGAATTTGATGATTAATCGATAAGAAGCTGCGTGAGCAGCTTCTTCGTTTGAAAAAAAAGAAGATAAGCATGTCCTGAGGCTGCAGGGATCTTCTGAAAAAGGAGGAAAGAAATTGGGAAAAAATGTCAGGGGCTTTAATCTGATCTTTATATTGCTGCTTGGAGCTCTTCTGCTGATGGTCTGGTCCAGTTCCATGAACCAGATGCAGGATAATTATACCAGAGGAGCACTGGAAAAGGATCTGGCGGAGGGCAATGTGAGCAGCGCCGTTATCAGCCAGAACAAGGAAACCCCTACCGGTTCCGTTACTGTTATGCTCAAAGGCGGGGATAGCCGGACCGTCTATGTGACGAATGTGGAAGAGGCTATACAGCTTTTTGAGGACAGCGGCATTGATCCTATCGTGCGTGATGTGCCCAAAGAAAGCTGGTTTATGAATTCCATGCTGCCCGTATTGATAGTAGGCGTTGTTATCATGGTATTTTTCTTCATGATGATGAATGCCCAGAATGCAGGAGCGGGGGCAGGAAGCAACAAAATGATGAATTTTGGCAAGAGCAGGGCCAGAATGAGCGTGGGCAGTGAGAACAAAATTACTCTCAAAGAGGTAGCCGGGCTGAAGGAGGAAAAAGAGGAGCTTCAGGAAATCGTGGATTTCCTGCGTGAGCCTTCCAAATTCACCAAGGTAGGCGCGAGGATTCCCAAGGGAGTTCTTCTGGAGGGCCCTCCCGGAACAGGTAAGACGCTTCTTGCCAAGGCGATTGCCGGCGAAGCGAACGTTCCTTTTTTCAGTATTTCAGGCTCTGATTTTGTGGAGATGTTTGTTGGTGTGGGTGCTTCCAGGGTCCGTGACCTGTTCGAGGAAGCCAAGAAGAACTCACCCTGTATTGTATTTATCGATGAAATTGACGCTGTGGCAAGACGCAGAGGCACCGGCATGGGCGGCGGCCATGATGAAAGGGAGCAGACCCTGAATCAGCTGCTTGTGGAAATGGACGGCTTCGGCGTGAATGAAGGCATCATCGTTATGGCGGCAACCAACCGTGTGGATATCCTGGATCCGGCGATTCTCCGTCCGGGGCGTTTTGACCGTAAGATCAGCGTGGGAACTCCAGATGTGGGCGGCAGGGAAGATATCCTGAAGCTTCATGCCAGGAATAAGCCTCTGGCCGAAAACGTGAACTTAAAGCAGGTTGCCCAGACTACCGCAGGCTTCACAGGGGCGGATCTGGAGAACCTCTTGAATGAGGCGGCAATTCTGGCTGCCGAAGCGGATCGGGTTTTTGTAGCCCAGGAAGATATCCAGAGAGCGTTTATCAAAGTGGGAATCGGTTCGGAGAAAAGAAGCCGCATCATTTCCGATGAAGAAAAGAAAATTACCGCATACCATGAATCAGGCCATGCCATTCTCTTCCATGTGCTGCCTGATGTGGGACCGGTTTACACGGTATCCATTATACCTACCGGCATCGGCGCGGCAGGCTATACGATGCCTCTTCCCGAACGGGATGATATGTTTATGACAAGAGGACGGCTGGAAGAGGAAATCATGGTTTCCCTGGGAGGCCGTATCGCCGAGCAGCTTATTTTTGATGACATTACCACAGGGGCTTCCAGCGATATCAAGAAGGCTACCAAGCTTGCCAGGAAAATGGTTACCCGCTTCGGTATGTCGGACAATATCGGCGTTGTATGCTATGACGACGATGACGATGAAGTGTTCATCGGAAGGGATCTGGCTCATGCTAAATCCCACAGTGAGCTGATCAGCGGGGAAATTGATAAAGAGGTTAAGGAAATCATAGACAGGTGCTACAGCCGCGCGAAGGATATCATCCTGGAAAATATGGAGGTGCTCCATAAGTCCGCACAGCTTCTTCTCCAGAAGGAAAAAATCACCAGAGAAGAGTTTGAAGCCCTGTTCCAGAAGGAGAAACCCTTCTTCGATACCGTTGCTGAATAGTCAATTGTGAAAAAGTACCAAAAATGATATAGTGAATTTGTGATATTTGTGAATTCTGGGTATGTACAAATTGGGTTGGGTTTGCTATTATAATACTCGTAACCCCCCCCAATACATTATATAGTTTTTTGCTATACCCCATAAGAAATACCTTCTCTAAAAAGGACAGCCGTAAAAAGCTGTCTTTTTTACTGTGGTAAAAGCTTGAATGTAGGCGGGGTTTACGTTACAATGGAGAAGGAAAATCTCTAATAGTAGGCATTTAGGTTATATACCGGGAAATGCATGAGAGCAAGGGTGTTTGGATTATGAATTTTGAACGGTTTTTGCGGGGCGAACAGCATCAGTATATAAGCAGTATGCGGCCGGTCCTCAGCAAAAGAGCTCTGTTCAGTGATACGACTGGAAATTTTATATCACCGGCAGAACCGGCACCATACAGTGAAGTGACAATTACCTTCAGGGCAAAAAAGAACAATCTGGACCGGGTGTTTTTTGTCTGCCAGGGACAGAAGAATCTGATGTTTAAAGTATCGTCGGATTCTCTTTTTGACTATTACGAATACCGGCAGCTGCTGGATAATGAAAAAATCACTTATTATTTTGAAGCACAGTTAGGAAAAGTAAAATGCTATTATGATACAAGAGGCGTGGTAAAGCAGACGGAAGAGCATTATTATTTCTGTATTATACCCGGCTTTTCCACACCGGCCTGGGCCAAAGGCGCAGTCATGTATCAGATATATGTGGATCGTTTTTATAACGGAGATCCCACCAACGATGTACTTACAGGAGAATACCATTATATCGGTGATAAATCGAAAAAGGTTGATGACTGGTACCGGTATCCTTCCCAAATGGACGTGAGGGATTTTTACGGGGGAGATCTGCAGGGAGTTTTGGATAAGATGGATTACCTGCAGGATCTGGGGATAGACGTGATCTACTTCAATCCTCTGTTTGTATCTCCGTCCAACCATAAATATGATATACAGGATTATGACTATATCGATCCCCATGTGGGAAAGATAGTGTACGAGGAAGGCGAGCTTCTTCCGGACTGGCAGCATGAAAACCGTTTTGCCGGCCGTTATATCAACCGAGTGACCAACAGGGTGAACCTGGAGGCCAGCAACCAGATGTTTATTGATGTGGTTGAGGAAGCCCACAGAAGAGGGATGCGCGTTATTATTGACGGTGTGTTCAATCACTGCGGCTCTTTTAACAAGTGGCTGGATCGGGAACGGATTTATGAAGGCAAGGAAGGCTATGCCAAGGGCGCCTTTATCGAAAAGGACAGTCCGTATCATGACTATTTTATGTTCCATGATGAGAACAGGTTTCCTTATAACCCCACTTATGACGGCTGGTGGGGGCATGATACCCTTCCCAAGCTGAATTATGAGGGTTCCAGGCAGCTGTATGAATATATCATGAAAATTGCGGCTAAATGGGTTTCACCGCCTTTTAATGCCGACGGCTGGAGACTGGATGTAGCCGCGGATTTGGGGCATTCCCCGGATTTTAACCATCGGTTCTGGAGAGATTTCCGCAGAAGTGTTAAAAACGCCAATCCCAATGCCATTATTCTCGCGGAGCACTATGGGGAGCCTTCCTCCTGGCTTCAGGGGGATCAGTGGGATACGGTGATGAATTATGATGCATTTATGGAGCCGGTGACCTGGTTCCTTACGGGAATGCAGAAGCACAGTGATGATTACCGCCCGGATTTGCTGGGCAACGGAGAAAGCTTCTGGTCAGCCATGGGCTATCATACTGCCTGTTTTGCCACACCTTCCCTTCAGGTTGCCATGAATGAGCTTTCTAACCATGATCATTCCCGTTTCCTGACCCGTACCAACAAGAAGGTGGGACGTATGAATACCCTGGGGCCGGGCGCCGCCAATGAAGGCGTTGACAAGGCTGTTATGAGGGAAGCGGTATTAATACAGATGACCTGGCCCGGCGCGCCCACGATATATTACGGGGATGAAGCCGGACTGTGCGGCTTTACCGATCCGGATAACCGTCGTACTTATCCCTGGGGCAGGGAAGATAAGGAGATGATCGCCTTTCATAAGGCAATCATCCGTGTGCATAAGGAAAATAAGGAATTTAAGACCGGCTCCATCAAATGGATGCTCACCGCCGATAATATGATTGGTTATGCCCGTTTTACCAAAGATAACCATTCCGTGATACTGATTAACAACAATGGGCACGAAATGACGAAGGAATTATCCGTCTGGGAACTGGGGATACCCAAACAGTCGGAAATGACAAGGCTTATCATTACCGGTAGGGAAGGATATGATACGGAGCATGTGACGTATCAGGTAACGGCAGGAAAAATAACCGTGACTATGCCCCCCTCATCAGGGGTTATCCTGCAGCATAAGAATAAACCGGTCAGGAAGCAGGAAGACTTGAAAACGAATGAGAAAACGAACGGAAAAAATTTCTTGCAATTCCAATAAAGTTATGGTTAAATGTATATTGTTGGAGACGGATTTCCGTCTCCGGCAATAGAAAATGGATGGATTCCCGAGTGGCCAAAGGGGACAGACTGTAAATCTGCTGCAAATTGCTTCGGTGGTTCGAATCCACCTCCATCCATTATCCGCAGGCTCACAGAAATGCTTTGTACAGACTGCGGATGGTCTGCCGGCATGGCGGAATTGGCAGACGCAAGGGACTTAAAATCCCTCGGGAGCAATCTCGTACCGGTTCAAGTCCGGTTGCCGGCATCAGACAATTTAGCTTTGGAAGATTTCTTCCAGGGCTTTTTTTGTGTATTGAAACAGTAAGGAAAGCATATGAAAGTTGAGAAGGAAAATAATGTATTGCAGTATTCTAATAAGATGTAAGCTGTCAGAATGCTTCTTCTTGCATTCTATCACTATCAGTGTTAGAAAGGTGTTATAAACGATAGATAGTGATAGAAGGGGTGATAGCATGCTAATGTATGAAAATGAATTAGTAGAATTAAAGAAATATACACTTTTGATTTTATGGAAAGGAATGCAGGGAAAAACAGATGGAGCTGAAGGACTTTTGTAAAGGAATAGGATTGATGGAGGAAGCGGCGGATAAGATGTTATCCCTGCCCATATCCGAAGAGGAGTATACCCGGAACCGGGAGCTATACAGGCAGGATTATTTCGCCTTCTGTGACCGGATAAAGGAAAAAGAGGATTTCCGAATATGGATGCTTGCGTATCTATGCCGGTTTGCCTGCGATACATATGATGTATACATGGAGCGTAACATTGCGGAAAAGATATTTTGGGACACCTTCCGTGATATTACCTATTGGTGTGAGAACTGCCTGCGTGACTATGGAGAATATGGTATTAATGAATATGGCTGGTTCTGGCGGCATCTGAAATTAACGCTTTTCAGGCTGGGCCGTCTGGAATTTGAACTCCTGGAAGCGGATCATGATATTACAGGTATTTTAGAAGGGAAAGCTTATAAAATCCCGAAGGGAACCCCTATAATTAACGTGCATATTCCGCAGGGGGATCCGCTTGTTAAGGAGGACTGTGAGAAGTCCTTTCAGCAGGCCTTCGCATGGTTTGGAACGGAAAAGCCATACCTGTGCCATTCCTGGCTGCTTTATCCAAAGCTGAGAGAATTACTGAAGCCGGAATCAAATATCATAAGGTTTCAGGAGCTGTTTATTCTGCTGGATACGGACATGGAGGGAACCGAGGCGGAGCAGAGGATTTTTGGAGAGGTTCTGTCAGATCCGGCGGGCTATTCCGAAAAAACCGGTCTGCAGAAGGCAGCAAAGAAGTTCCTGATGGAAGGGAAAAAGCTGGGAAACGGTCTTGGGATCTATCTGCCCGGCAGATAAAAAATCCCTGTTTAGTAGTTACAGTTCAGTCATAACAGTATATAATTAAGAAAAAATATGCCATTATGGACAGGGGGATAATATGAGACTTGGACTGAACTTTACACCGCCGCATGAAACACCGGAGGAATGGGCGGATATACTGATTGAGAGAGGCTATCGGGCAGCTTCCTTTCCGGTGAATTATAAAGCCCCGGCACACGTAATTGATGCCTATGTAAAAGCCGCAGCGGAACGGGATATCATGATTGCGGAGGTAGGGGTATGGAATTCGCCCCATCACCCGGATCCGGAGCAGGCGGCTCTTGCCAGGGAAGCCTGTCTGGAGCAGCTCCGGCTGGCTGAGTATATCGGGGCGGAATGCTGCGTAAATGTGTCGGGGGCGGCAGGCCCGGCATGGTATGGCTGTTATATGGAAAACTACAGCCGTAGATTATACCAGGAGAATGTGGAATTTATCCGGGATCTGTGCGACAGGGTGAAGCCGAAGAATACCTGTTATGCGCTGGAATCCATGCAGTGGATGCTTCCGGACTCACCGGAACAGTATTTTCAGTTTATTAAGGATGTGGACAGGGATGGGTTCAAGGTTCACATGGACATGGTGAATTTCATCAGGGATCCTTATCTGTATACCCATCAGGAAGAATTGGCTGGCCGGACCTTCGGGCTTCTGGGGAAGGATATCCGAAGCTGCCATCTGAAGGACTGCCTGATGGAGGACGGGACAACGGTTGTCATTCATGAGGTGCCTGCCGGAGAGGGCGGCGTGGATCTGGGAATGTATCTGAATCATATAAAAGCACTGGACAGGGAGGTTCCCGTTCTTCTGGAGCATCTTCCGGATATGGAAACCTATGACAGGGCGCTTGCGCATGTGAAAAGCCTGTTGTCGGATTGATGAATAATACGTTAAAAAAGGAATGGTGTCACGAACCATTCCTTTTTGCTATAATAGGCTTATCTGATTCCGATAAAGGGAGGTATGAAAGTGGGGAGCGGGGCACAGAAAGAGATATTAAACCTTTTCAATGATATAAAGACACGTTTCATGCATCTTGGCTTAAAAAAGAAAACGGTCACCTTTGTCATGTGTACTTTTATCGGCACGGTGCTGTTGGCATCGATTGTGTTCGGTGTTGTCTATACCAATTCCTGGCGCAGTACCGTGGTGAACCATGTGAAAAGCATGGAGACGGAAAAAGAAGAGAATATCCGGAATTATTTTGATAATATGGACGGCCTTGCCTATAATATCTGCTACAGCAACTGGATGCAGGATATTTTTATGAAAAGCGTATCCATACAGAGAAGGCAGGAGATGGAAGAAAATGCCGGGGATTTTTTAGGCAGCCTGAGCACTTTGTATGAGGGAAACCAGTTCGCTATTATCGCCTTAAACGGCACAAGAGTAACCGGAACCGACAGCTACCGTCTGGATTACAATGTTGACATAGAACAGAAGGACTGGTATGAGGAGCTTATCAGGAACGGGAAATATGTGGAAGCGGGAGAAGGCAGTGACAAGGGGATTTACAGAAACCATCCGGAATGGAACATGACGATCTATTATGTCGTGCATGATTATAATACGCTGGAAAGAACCGGTTTTATGGTCATTACCATACCCCTGAAAAATATCAATAAGCTGCTTGATACCAGCTATGAAGGAACCTGGCTTGCCCTGGAGGAAAGGAACGGCGGGGTTATCTGTTCCGATATACCGGATAATCCGGATTTGGAAAGCAGGCTGGAAGAACTGCCCTTTCGTGTGACGCGGACGGAGAACCGTTATTTCACTTCGAAAAAAGAAATCGATACGGAATTTTTCCGGTGGGATCTGATTACCGTGGTGGATGAAAAGTATCAGACGATGAACAACCCAATGATGGTGCTTGTATTTGTAGGGATTCTGGTTTTGGTGGGGTGCCTGCTTATAGTGGTGGCGGCTGCTGTTTCCAGGTATCTGACCAATCCGATTCTGGACTGTGCGGATGCGATGCTGGAAATACGTAATAATAACATAGGCATACAGATTGAGAATACATATTTTGATGAAATCGGGGAGCTGATAGATGGCTTTAATGAAATGTCCGGTTCGATTTATTCTCTGATAGAGAAGAATAAAATGATCAGCACGCTGCAGAAGAATGCGGAAATCAAGATTCTGGAAAGGCAGATTAACCCTCATTTTCTTTTTAATACGCTTGAGATTATCAACAGCCTGATATTAAACGGGAAGGAAAAGTCAGCCGTCAAGGTATGCGAGACTCTGGGGCAGTTATACCGGTATAACCTGAGGCAGAATAAGTGGATTACGCTTCGGGAGGAAATCGATTATACGATGCAGTATCTTCTTATTATGAAATATAAGATTAATGATTTAACGTATTTCTGTGATGTGGATGAGAAATTGATGGAGCTTCCATTTTTGAAAGCGATACTGCAGCCTTTGGTTGAGAATTCGATAAAGCATGGTTTTCAGAGAAAGCAGCAGGAGTGCTGTATTTCCATAAATATACGGAAGCATAACGAGAACCTTCATATAGAGGTAATGGATAATGGAGGGGGCATGGAAGAAGCGCAGCTTGCCGTACTGAATGAGGAAATATATAAGATTTATGAGAATCCCATGGAACGTCTCGCGGAGGAGACGCATATAGGAATAAAGAATGTGGTACAGCGTATGTATCTGGAATATGGGGAGGCCTTCCGGGTAAAAATCATTTCCACGGCGGGATTCGGGACAAGGATAGAACTGGAAATCCCTGAGGACGGCGGAAGAAGGGAGGAAAAGGCTTATGTATAGTATCTGTATTGCGGACGATGAAAAATATGTCCTGAAAAGCATTGCACAGAGGATAAGCAGCAGCGGTATGGAGCTGGAGGTGGTGGGGATGGCCGGCAATGGCCTGGAGGCCCTGGAGCTTTATGACAGGGAGCAGCCGGATATTTTCTTTGTGGATATTAATATGCCGGTGGTTAACGGCCTTGATTTTATAGAGCGGATCAGGAAAAAGGATCCGGATGTCCGGACACGCTTTATTATCATCAGCGGTTATGATGATTTTGCATATATGAAAAAGGCGATTCAGCTGGGGGTCATCAATTATATTAAAAAACCTATTCTGCAGCAGGAATTTACGGATATGCTCCGGGATGTCTGCAGGCAGCTGGATGAGGAAAGGGAAAAGGAGGAGAAAAAAGAAGAGAATATCTATTCCTGGACGGATTTCCTTCAGCTGAGGAAATGGAAGGATATAGACGGGACTTATTTTCTTGTCAGGGGAAAAGAAATAGGAAAGGAAGCGGGAAACTGCCTGGGTGAACTGGAAGCGATGGGTGGGGGAAAGAGTTGGAAGGTCATCCGCTTTTACGGAGCGCCTGACATCCTTCTGCTTGTCTGGGAAGGAAAAAACTGTACGGGCAGGGAAATCGAAGCGGCAGCGGGGAAGAAATGTTTTTCCCGGGCCGAGCAGATTGTTTATATGACCGGTAAATGCAGGAGTCCTGAGGAAATGATCGGTCAGTTTGAGGATACCCTGAATATCCGGTTTTATCATCCGGAATACAGGCTGATGAAAATAAAAAGCCAGAGCTGTGAAAAGCCGGGGATCTATTATGAGGCCTTTGAGGCGGCCCTGGAATGCACCAGAGAAAACAAATATTCCGAATGTCTGAGTGAAATTATGAAGACTCTCTTTTCCGATGAGAATTATTGTAATTTAGTCAAGCAGGTCTATCAGTCTGTTATTTTGATAATAGCCAATAAGTATACGAAGTATGATTTGCAGCTGCCTGTCAAGCTGCGTCAGGAGCTGTTCCCATTCGCTGCGGCAGCCTTTGAAAACAAAAGGGACATGCTTTCGAGGCTTGACGGATATTCGGAGGAAATCAATAAACGGATAGGGGAAATCCTGTCGAAGAGCGAATTGGTTGACAAGGTAATACAATATATCGGGCTGCATTATAAGGAGGAAATCAATTTAGGCGACCTGGCGGGAGAATTTTTTGTGGTACCCACTTATCTGGCAAAAAGGTTTAAGGAAAAGAAGAACTGTACGGTAATGCAGTATCTGGAAAATGTTAGGCTGAAGAAAGCGAGAGAGCTTCTGGAAACATCATCCTTATCGATTTCAGATATATCGCTTATGGTGGGGTATAATGATCCGAATTATTTCGCCCGGAGCTTTAAGAAGGTTTATGAACTGACACCGCGGGAATACAGAAATATATGCGGTGAGGAATAAAAGAAGATGCAGGAAATCTGAAATATCAGGTTTTCCTGCATCCTTTTTTTATGAAACGGAAAAATTGTGCTAGTAGCATGACAATATTGTACTAGGAGCGAAGCCTGAAAACAAATATTATATACATGTCGACGGACGAAACTATTAAATAGAAAGGGAGAGGTAAAAAATGAAGAAAAAGTTATTGGCATGGTTTATCGGAGTTTGTATGGTATGTACATGTGTGGGATGCGGGAGCGGAGGAAATACCGCTGCAGCCGGAAATACAGCCGGCTCAGGACAGACGGAGACTTCCCAGGCGGAAAGCTCCTCAGGGGAGAAGAAAAAAGTAACCTTCTATATGTGGGCGTCGGATGCCGAACAGGAATTTGATAAGGCGATCGTAGCCCAATATGAAAAAGAAAACCCGGATATTGATATTGAAGAAAACTATATTCCCTATGCGGAGTATCTGAGCAAAATCAATACGATGGCAGCGGCCGGAAGCATGCCTGATATTTTCAATCTGCCGGAGGGAAATGTATTTGAATGGGGCGAAAAAGGGGCACTGCTGGATCTGAAGCCTTTATATGAAGCCGCGGGAGTGAATCCTTCCGATGTTTCTGTAGATTCCGCTATTTTTTCCACGGATGAAAATGTATGGTCGGTAGGCTATAACGTGACAACTCTGTGTTTGTATTATAACAAGGAGCTTTTGGAAGAGAATGGGATTGCGTTCCCCGGCATTGATGCATCACAGCCCTGGTCATGGGATGAGTTCGTGGAAAATGCCAAAAAGATTACGAAGGACAGCAGCGGCAGCGGACCTGACGATGCGGCTTTCGATCCGGACAACATCACGGTGTACGGGACGATGATGCCTACAGACTGGGTAAAATTCATACCCTTGCTCCATACCAATGATTCGGGAATCCTGAATGAAGATGGTACGGCGCTGGGAATCAGCTCTGATGCAGGGATCGAAGTGATCCAGTCCATTGCCGATTTGGGGAATAAGATTCACTGCGCACCCTCCAATGCCATGGCAAAAGGCGCGTTTTCGGATGCCTCCGCCATGCTGATGAACGGACAGGTTGCCATGGTAATTGACGGCGGCTGGGCGCTTGCCAATTATACCAATGAAGGCTTTGATGTAGGCGTGGCTCCGATCCCGGCCTTTAAGCATCCGGCGGATATCAGCTGGACAGCCGGTCTTTGTATGTCGCCTAATGCGGCTGACAATAAAGAAGCATTTGATTTTTATCAGTACTTTACCAACTTTACCAATTCCATTCAGGCTGCACTGGATCAGGGTGTTTCTCTCGGCGGCCTTCCTCATACGCTGGAAGTATTTGACGGAGGGGAAAATGAGGCAAAATGGGTTTCCACTTATACGAAAGTAGATGCGACGCAGATGTGTGAGGCCTTCAAAAATATTCTGCAGGCGGATACCACTGTCCTGGGAGATAATGTCAGAGTGAAAAACTTCCCGGTTATCGTGGATAATACCATTGTTCCCGCGCTTGACAATGTCTGGCTGGGAGAGGTATCTGCAAAAGAGGCACTGGAAGCGCTTGATCTGTCCGACAGCATAGATGGTTACTGGAAATAAATAAATGGCGGCGGGATACCGGATGGCAGCAGATATACGGCTGCCGTCCGGGTATCCTGCGGGCAAGACTGGAGGGCAGTTAAAGATGAATAAAAAGAAGAGGATGTCATTAAAGGAAAAGACCCAGCTGAAATGGGGGTATTTCTTTATCGCTCCGGCAATTATCGGTTTGGTTTGTTTTAATTTCGGCCCCATGCTGTTCAGTATGTGGCTCAGCTTTACAAAATGGGATGTGATCACGCCTCAGGAATTCATAGGCATAAAAAATTATGTAAATCTTTTTAAGGATCCGCTTGTGATCAAGTCGTTGAAGGTGACGGCATATTATACTCTTCTGAGCGTTCCGCTCGTCACCTGTATCCCTTTGCTGATAGCCATGCTGCTGAATACAAAGGTGAAGGGGCTGTCCGTATTCCGGACAATTTTTTATATTCCTTCCATTGTGCCGGTAGTGGCAAGCTCCGCCATCTGGATGTATATTTATAATCCTATGTATGGCCTGCTGAACAGTATTATCAAATCCTTTGGCGGGCATACCCACAACTTTATTTTCAGCCCCAAAGAGGTTATCCCTTCCCTTGCCGTGATGGCAGTCTGGGCGGCGGGCAATACGGTCGTTATCTATCTGGCCGGACTGCAGGGAGTATCCAAGCAGCTGTATGAGGCGGCGGAAATCGATGGGGCGGGCGGTTTTGCCAAGTTCAGAAAGATTACCATTCCCATGATGACTCCTATTATTTTCTATAACTTTGTTATGGCAATTATCGGCTCCATGCAGACCTTTACCCAGTCCTATATCATGACCGACGGCGGGCCGTCCAACGCCAGCCTTTTCTATTCCCTGCTGGTATACCGCACCGCCTTTAAACAGTCACAGATGGGGTATTCGGCGGCGATGTCCTGGATATTATTCCTTATCATTGCGGCGCTCACGGCATTTGTGTTTAAGACCTCGGACAACTGGGTGATTTACGAGAATGGAGATTGATTATGAAAAAAAAGAATAGAGGAAAGATTGTTTCTTATATATTGCTTTTCGGCATATCAATACTGATGCTGTTCCCTTTTTTCTGGATGGTGCGGAGTTCATTTATGACAAACCGGGAAATCATGACGACACCTATCCAGTGGCTGCCCAGCCACTATAATCTGGACAATTTCAGGGATGCTTTTGCACGTGCCCCCTTTTCCAGGTATTTTGTGAATTCGGCGGTTATTGTGCTTATCAATATGGCGGGAAGCATACTCAGTTCAAGCTTTATTGCCTTTGGCTTTTCCAGGCTTCGTTTTGCGGGAAAAAACTTGTGGTTTGCCCTGTTATTGTCTACAATGATGATACCGCAGACTGTTTTGATGATTCCCCAATTCCTCATCTGGCAGGCGGTTGGGGCCTATAATACCTTTGTTCCCCTGACGCTGCCCTGCTTTTTCGGAAGCGCATTTCATGTATTTCTGGTAAGGCAGTTTTATTCGGGGATTCCGAAGGAATACGATGAAGCGGCGCTGGTGGACGGCGCCAATTATTTTGTGATATATCTGCGCATTATTGTTCCTATGGCAAAGCCGGTATTATGTACGGTGGGGGTATTCACCTTTATGAATACCTGGAATGACTTTATGGGGCCGCTGCTGTATCTGGATAAGGAAAACCTGAAAACAGTTTCCCTCGCGCTGCAGAATTTTATGGGACAGCATGTAAGCGAGTGGAATCTTATGATGGCCTTATCTTCGGTGATCACTCTGCCGATGATTGCAGTATACTTTATGGCACAGAGATACTTTATTGAAGGAATTACCTTTTCCGGCCTGAAAGGGTAGGGAAAGAAAACATAATAAAAAGGGATTTGAAAGAAGGAGGTAGAAGGATGTATCTGGATTTAAAAGAGGTACCGTTCAGCACCAGGGGGAGCTATATGGCGGTATCGTATCATGAAAAGAATTTCCGCGGATCCGGAATGGAGGAGGGGCTGTATCTCAGGACTGTCCATGGAAATGCCAAAACGCCCTTTGTGGCGGGAATATCGCCTTTGCAGGACAGTAAGGCCTGTACATACAGGATAGAAGCGCACCCGGAAAAGGTGGAACTGAAATGGGAGGAAGGAACGGTCACATTGGCCTATGCGGATTCCGATACGCTTCTGATAAGCGGGAGAGGAAAAGGGGCCGGAATCAGGCTTGATTTCCTTCCGGGAGAGGCCTTTGATTTTATCCAGCCGGTTTTATCCGGAAAGGATACCTGGTATCTGGCGGACTGCTTTAAGAATTACATGAGATATATGCTGTTTAACCAGGCCGGAAGGATTGCGCTTCACCAGGAATGGAAGGTGAGCAATTCGGAATTCTGCCAGCTTGATGTCCTGGAGGAAAACGGGGAATTCCTGCTGGTGCTGGAGGAGGTCAGGGATTCCTGGATAAACCGCAATATCAGCTATGATATACAGGAAGTATGCCGAAATGCGCGGGAAGATTTTGAGCGTTTTTATCAGTCCATGCCCTCTGTGCCGGAAGAATACGAAGATGCCAGAGAAAAGGCGTCTTATGTTAACTGGAGCAGTATCGTGAATAAGCTTGGCCTCCTGAAAAGAGACGCCATGTTTATGTCGAAGAACTGGATGTGCAATGTCTGGAGCTGGGATCACTGCTTTAACGCCCTGGCATTGGCATATCATAATCCGACGGAGGCCTGGAATCAGTTCATGATCATGTTTGATCATCAAAGTGAGACAGGGCGGATTCCCGACAGCATTAATGACTCCATCATCATTGACAATTATTGTAAGCCTCCCATTCATGGCTGGACACTGCGCCGGTTAAAAAAGATTATGAAGCTTGACATGGAACAGCTTGAGGAAGCTTATGAAAAGCTGAGCAAATGGACACTGTGGTGGCTGAATTACCGGGATCAGGACGGCGACGGCCTCTGCGAATATACACATGGAAATGATTCCGGCTGGGATAATTCCACACCCTTCCGTATGCTTCCTCCCGTCACTCTGCCGGATTTGGCTGCGTTTCTCATAATTCAGATAGAGGAACTGAGTGTCCTGGCGGAGCAGACAGGACGCAGGGCTGACAGCGTCCTGTGGAAGGAACGGTCGGAGAGCATGCTTTCCCGGATGCAGGAAAAGCTATTTGACGGAGGCAGGCCTAAAGCCCTTCAGACAGTTACCGGAAAGGAAGTAGAGAACAACAGCCTGCTCCTGTATCTTCCCGTAGTGCTGGGGAAAAAGCTTCCGGAGGAAATCAGAGAATATCTGACAGAGCAGCTTAAAAGTGATAAGTTCCTCACAGAGTTCGGACTGGCTACAGAAAGCCCGTCCAGCGAGCTGTACGAATCAGACGGCTATTGGAGAGGCCCTATATGGGCGCCCAGCACGATGCTTCTTGCTGATGGCCTCTGGGAATGCGGAGAGGAAGAATTCGTCCGCGAGATAACCCATCGTTTCTGTAAAGCGGTACAGCAAAGCGGCTGTGCGGAGAATTTCGATGCGCTGACCGGAGCGGGGCTGAGAGATCGTGCGTATACCTGGACAGCCAGCGTTATGCTTGTCATGGCTCATGAATATCTTGGGTAAAAAGGGATAACGGATTGGAAGGCGGCATTCTTGCCGCCTTTGAATGACGGAATCACCTGAATGATACTCATACCGGAACCATTTACATGGAAGAACTAACATATCAGGATGCCGCACAGGACGGCATGGCGGGGAGGCTGGAATGGCACTAAACTGCAGAATAGAAAAAGACGGAAGTCTTACAGTAAGCAGCGGTACGGCTTATCTTATAAGAAATATGTATCCGGGAATCGACGGACATTCCCTTCATGCGATACGGATTATACAGGAAGAAAATAAAGTAGTCTGGGAAACAGTTCATGGAAAAGCAGCATGCAGCCTGCATGAAGAGGAAGAGGAAAGCTTTGAACTGGAATTTTCCCTGGAAAATTATACAGGCCCGATTCATACCCTTCATTTCTTTTATCAGGCTGATATCCGGGCCGAAGGCTTTTACCAGGCGGCGGAAGGGATGGGAGGAGATACCGGCTATTATGGGAAAAACAGCATGCTTGAAAGGGGAACGATCGTAAGCTATGGTTTATGTTCGCTGAAGCTTCCCGGGGGGCATGCACTCACCATCTATCCGGTTTCGCAGAAGCACTATGAGACCGTCTGTGAGGTGAATGCCCGGGAGAACGTCAAATATACGGACGGAAGCGGCAAACACAGCACAGAAACAGAACTGTCACTGTCTGTCGGGGCCCGTATGGAAAATACCGGAAGAGAACAGGTCATTTTTGAAAGGCTCAGGTTCCTCCTGACTCCTTCCATGGAAGAAGGCCTGGAAAAAGCCGCGGAAGAAATCGGCAGAAACATGTCGGCCAGACTCTTTATGCCGCCGGCCTATCACTGGTGCTCCTGGTATTACTGCTACCAGAACTTTGACAGAATACAGCTGAAAGAATACCTGGAAGGCTTTTCCCAGCTGGAATGCAGCAAAGAAATCAGGTATTTTCAGCTGGACGTAGGATACTGCACCTCCATAGGCGACTGGCTGGAACCGAGCGAAAGGTTCCCGGAAGGCCTGGAAGAGGCATTTCAGGAGATAAAAAAGGCCGGATACATTCCGGGCATATGGGTAGGCGCATTTATGGTCGGCAACAGAAGCAGACTCTACGGAGAACATCCGGACTGGGTACTGCATGATTGGGAAGGGAACCCCATACGGCCCTGGATTACAGACAATGAGCCCAAACCATGGGGATACCAGGATGAAGAATATTATTGCCTCGACACCTCCCACCCCGAAGCCATGGCCTACATGAAGCATGTCTTCACCACCCTGAGAAAATGGGGCGCCGGGATGTTCAAGACGGATTTTATGCTCTGGGGCCTCCAGGACAGCAGCCGTGTGAAAAGATACAATCCTGGTAAAACTTCTATAGAATATTACAGGGAATACCTGCAGATGATCCGTGAAGCCATCGGAGAAGACAGCTACTGGCTGGGCTGTATAGCCCCCTTCCTCCCCTTTGTGGGATATGCCGACGGCATGCGGATAGGCGGCGACGTCGGTTCCAGCTGGGACGGTGAATTCGGCCCTCAGAATATGATGCGCTGCCTGACCGGAAATAACTATACGAATCATCGCTATTACCAGACAGACCCCGATGCCGTCATGCTGCGGGATTTCCAGATCCGCCTGACAGAGCGGGAGACAGAAAGCCTGGCACTGCTGGCGGCTGTATCGGGAAGCTGCATTTACACTTCCGATCCCCTTCACAAAATAGCCCCTGCCCGGCAAAAGCTTTTTGATTTCATCCGCCCTGACAAAAGAAGAAAACCCTCCCTGCCTTTTCTTTCGGAGGAACGCCCTGAAATTGTTATGGTACACAAAGAAAACAACAAAGGCCTGATATATATACTCAACAAATCAGAGGCTGATTTTTACTACGCCTATGATATCGAGAAACTCGGTTTTACTCCCGACTGGCACATATTCCGCTTAAAAACAGGCGGAAAAGAAGAACTGTGGAAAAATAACCTTGTGGTTAGTATTCCGCCTCATGGCTGCCGCCTGTTCATTCTTTCAAGGGAAGAACAGATTATTCCGGATTATGAAAGCTTATGGAATAACCTGCAGTAATATGGCAGGTTACCTTGCTGCACCGTACAGGTCAGGGAAAACTGTCTTCCAGGCAGAGCCGTCCCCAGCCCCACTGGCTGTCAGGATAGTGCTGCTGCCCGCGCCGCCTGGCTCCCTTCAGCAGGCAGGCCTTTAGCTTTTCCCCATACAGATAAGGATCATTACCCTTTACGATACCCCATTCCATCAGTAAGGCTGCGGCTCCGGTGACGAAGGGAGTGGCGAAAGAAGTGCCGGTTACCCTGCCATAGCCGCCGCCTGCCGCTGTACTCATAATATCCACACCCGGGGCGGCCAGATCGGGCTTGATGCTTTGATTCAGGCGAGTGGGGCCACGGCCGGAAAAGGTGGCATAATTATTATTGTGGTGATTATAAGCGCCAACCGAAATGACCTTTCTGGCGGTAGAGGGGATGGTGAGCGTAGTATCACCGTCCGGATAATAAAATCTGGACATGCTGTTTAAGGAAATGCTTCCCGGCATCCAGATATCATATTTTCCGTCAATAATATTCTGCGCTTCCAGATGGACACTCCAAAGGCCCGGCTGCAGATAATAGCTTCGGTTAATAAAATCGATGAAGATCTCCTGGGACATGGAATACGGACTCGGTTCGCCATAGAAGATTATGAGTTCCATGTCCTCAGCCGATACTTTTACCGTTTTATTTTTTGTCACCAGCGGGCCTACCCGGATCCCTGTTGGGGTTATCAGTGAGATGCTGATATCGTCGACATACTGTTTCCAAAGCTGGAGACAGAGATTTGTTTCGTAAGGGCTGATACTGAAGTATACATCTTCCGTCTGGCCGGTCTTCAGCAGGCCGCCGGTATGAGTCGCCGCCGCGGCTTCGTTGCCGGTACCCACACAAATAGCCGTCCGTCCGATTCCTGCAATCTGGTCGATAAACTGCTCTAATAGAGATTCCCCGTCATGGCCGCCGTAATTGTTGCCGAAACTCAGATTGATGGCAGTAGGGCGGCCAAGCGCCGCCCCTTTCCGGCTGACATAATCGATTGCCTGCATCAGCTCCAGAGTTCGGGGAAAACCGGAAGCGTCCGGGATACCCAGCTTGACAACGATGATATCACAGTCAGGCGCTACGCCGGGATAGTTACGGTTAGAGGCACGTCCGTTTCCGGCGGCAATCCCTAATACGGCAGTTCCATGTCCGGAAAAATCCCAGTGGGGCAGCAGCTGCTCCCGTTCAGAACGATTCTGAAGCCTGAGTGCTGCATTTATCTGTTCCCGGGTAAATTCGGCACCCTGGCGATATCCTGAAGGCGGAGTGCCCGCGGCCCCCTGATCCCAGATAAACAGAATCCGCGAGCTGCCGCTGTCGTCGATGAAATCCGGATGGGTATAATCAATGCCGGAGTCAATGCAGGCGATAATCGTCCCCCGTCCAAGAAGACTGTCCGGTAGTTCCGGGTTAGAATAGTGACGGTAATTTAAGATACAGGAAGAAGTGACAGCCGTATTTACAGCAGTATACAGGGTTTTTGGTTTTTCAATAAATTCAATCAGCGGGTTGGCGGTTAAACGCGGGATATCCGATTCGTTTAAAGTCACAATGGCATAACCGCCCTGCAATACTGTGACGGCGGCATAATCACTGATGGAGCTTAAGTCGCCCGAATATTTAATGATCAAGTCCCATTGCTTCGTATCCGAATGAAAGCCGGAATCCAGGATTAAGGATTCTTTGCGTTCCGTTTCCGTAACCTGCAGGGAGACATTCAGTAAATTTTCTAATTTTTGACTTTCCATAGTATTCCTTAAAGATTAAGAACTTGTTCGTAGGAGGAGGCCAGATCGAGTTTTCCATAGCCCATTCGTTTGTTTGGAAACTGTATTCCGGGAATCTGCCTGGCTCCTCTGGTTAAAAAGTTTTTGGTCCCGGGGGCATTTGGAGCCCAGGGGATATGATATCGAATCATCCATTCAAAGAGAAGGGCAATGCTGCCGGCCGTGCAGGCGGCTGCGATACTGCTGCCTGTTGCCGTAGAAAAACCGTGATGTAAATCGGGTACAAGGATGTTGACGCCGGGAGCCGCCAGATCCGGTTTCGTGTCGTATACATTGATGTAACCCCAGCTGGAGCCGTTATATACATTGCCGGTCTGAAGATCGTAGGCTGCGACAGAAACAATATTCCTGACACCGGCCGGTTTAACAAGTGAATAGTCCGGAGTGGGGCGCATGAAGCGGGTATCGCTGCGCAGAAAATTCCTGATAGGAAGCTTCATAAAATAATCACTGGTATCATAGGCCTGCTTATATACCGTAACAGTCCAGATTCCAGGCATAGGATTCTTAAACTTAACCTGAATGATCTGATTCCCGGAATTTTGCTCGGACATCAGATAATCAATCTGAAGAATGGTTTGGGAAGTAATAAATTCATGGGACAGTGAACCCCGGCCCCGGATATGCAGCTTTGGCATAGTTTCACCAAAAGGTGTCTGGATGCTGAGCGAGTATATATTAGGAGGCTGCCCCCAGAGCTCAAGAGTGAATCCGTATTCCTGCCCGACGAGGATTTCTACATTTTCACGGCCAAGGCTGTTGTTGATATTGCCAATATAGGTAGTCCCTTCCAGTCCTTCATTTCCTATGGCGCTCACAATGGAGAAGCCTTCGGTCTCGGCGAGATTTTCAATATAGTGTTCAAGCGGATTGCGCAGCGTTAAGCCGCCGAGGCTGGTTCCCAGCCCGATACAGATAACCATGGGTAAGCCCAAACGAACAGCGGCATTTCTCAGGTAAGAAAGGGCCATCATAAGATCAGTGGTCTGAAAGGCCAGCATATCCGGAGCAATACCATAGTATTCTTTTAAATTTTCTTTAGCTTCTTTCAGTTTTACAATCACCAGCTGGCTTCCGGGAGCCATTCCGGAGAAAGCATCTGCCGACTGCCGGTTCCCGGCAGCGATTCCGGCCAATTGTGTCCCATGTCCGATGGTATCCTTGCTGGGAACTATTTCAAAAGGATTCTCATGATTTAAGGCTTCATTAATCTGCTCCCTGGTAAATTCGGTTCCATAGGGGAGATCGGGGTGATATGTTTCGGCCGGAATCGTCTGATCCCAGATTGAAAGGATCTTTGTCCGCCCTCCCGAATCAATGAAAACCGGGTGAGTATAATCAATTCCGGTATCCAGGAAACCAATTAATACCCCATTTCCGGTTACATCCAGATTAGACTGGTTTTGGATAAAATCGCTTCCTGATTCATTTAAGGCTGAAATATCCATAAGACCATAGCAATGGGGAATTTCATAGTAATTATAGTATCCTAAATTCAATGGCGGATTGGTTTTCTGATCTAAAAAATGAATTTCATATTTGGGATTGGGTGTGACCGAAAGGGGATTCTGTTCGATACGCCCTTCCTGAAAGACGCTGGCATTTGGATCGAATATCAGATCCAGATAGTCATTGCTGTATATTGCGTCCTGCAGTTGATTTTGTTCATTAGTCATAGAGCTCCTTTGGCGGACGTTTATTATAATATATTGTGGGATTGCGGCAGATATACATCGGTTATCCGCAGTTTACTGCCCGCAGTGTTTTCCTTTGCAAAAATAGCAATAGTATCCTATAATAGAAACAGATTCCCGGTAAATATCAGAAGCAGAACGAGCGCTTATGCAACAGACACAGAAAGGAAGGTCTTTATGGGATTAATCAGAGCGGCAGTGCAGTCGGCGGCATCGGTAATGGCGGATCAGTGGGAAGAATATTTCTATTGTGATTCGATTCCGGCCAATATCCTTGCAATAAAAGGAAGCAAGAAAACCTCCAGAAGAGGTTCCAATAAAAAAGGGAGCGAGAACGTGATATCCAACGGATCGGTTATCGCGGTAAATGAAGGACAGTGCATGATGATTGTGGATCAGGGGAAAGTGGTGGATGTGTGCGCCCAGCCCGGAGAATACATTTATGATGCGTCCAGCGAACCCTCCATCTTTTACGGAGATTTGGGAGAGAATGTGAGGCGTTCCTTTGAAACCTTCGGTATCCGGTTCGCCTTTGGCGGAGAGGCCCCCAAGGATCAGAGAGTATATTTTTTTAATACCAAGGAAATCGTTGGAAATAAGTACGGAACGGCCAATCCGGTGCCCTTCCGCGTAGTGGACAGGAACATTGGGCTGGACATTGATATCGCCATCCGCTGTCATGGGGAATATTCCTATCGCATGGTGGATCCCATCTGTTTTTATGTGAATGTATGCGGAAATGTGGAAGGGGCCTACTCCAGGGAAAATCTGGACAGCCAGCTCAAAAGTGAGCTGATGACCGCCCTGCAGCCCGCATTTGCCAGAATTTCCGATATGGGTATCCGTTACAGCGCCCTTCCGGGACATACGGACGAAATCGCATCCGCTTTGAATACGGTGCTTTCGGAAAAATGGGTGAAGCTCCGGGGAATCGCCCTTGCATCCTTCGGCGTAAGCAGCGTGAAGGCCTCGGAAGAGGATGAGGATATGATTAAGCAGCTGCAGAAGGCGGCTGTGCTGAGAGATCCCAACATGGCGGCGGCGACGATTACCGGCGCTCAGGCAGATGCCATGAAGACGGCGGCGGGAAATAAATCCACAGGCCCCATGATGGCCTTTGCGGGCATGAACATGGCCGCTAATGCAGGCGGAATCAATGCAGGGCAGCTATTTGAAATGGGACAGAAGAACCGTCAGAAGGAGGCTTCTGCACAGCCTTCGCCGGCCGGAGGGCAGGCGTACACGCCTGCGAACACACCTGCGGCGGGAAGCTGGAACTGCAGCTGCGGGGCCGTGGGTAATACCGGAAAGTTCTGTTCCGAGTGCGGAAAGCCCAGACCTGCGGAGGAAGGCTGGGTGTGCTCCTGCGGAGCGGTGAATAAGGGCAGGTTCTGCTCGGAATGCGGGAAACCCAAACCGGCGGGAGCCCGGCTTTATAAGTGTGATAAATGCGGCTGGGAGCCGGAAGATCCGGCCCATCCTCCTAAATTCTGTCCGGAATGCGGCGATCCCTTCGATGAAAGCGATATAAGATAAAGCGATATAAGATAAGGAAACGGAATAAATAAAAGAAAGCAGAGATATCCGAAGAGGAAAGCGGGAGTTTCCCGCAGACGGATATTTCTGCTTCTTTTTTTATTTATATTAACGGATAAAGTTGGTGGTACTGCCTGATTCCGGCTGAGGAACAGAGATTCCCGCTTTTTTGCCGGCTTCGATACAATGCAGCAGCCAGGCCATATTCCGCGCCAGATTGCGCATGGTCTGTAGACCTTCCTTGTCCTGCAGCACCTCTTCCGGAGTGTTTCCGTGTACCATGTTCCAATAAGAAGAGCCCACCAGCGGCATACTCGATATGGTAAAGTATTTATTCAGCTGGTCAAGGGTTGCGGTGGATCCTGCACGGCGGCAGCTGACAACGGCGGCTCCGGGCTTATAAACCATGTTTTCTTTGCCTGCAAAAAACATCCGATCCAGGAAAGAGGTAATCGCGCCTCCGGCGGATGCATAGTGAACCGGCGAACCAAAAATAAAACCGTCGGCTTTTGCAGCCTTATCAAGGGCAACATTTACCTGATCCTGAAAAACGCATCTGTTTTTTCCGGCACAGCCGCCGCAGCCCACACAGCCCCGTATGGGATCGCTTCCGATCTGAAAGATTTCCGTGTCGATTCCATTTTCATTCAGCACGCCGGCAATCTCAGAAAGTGCGGTGTAGGTACAGCCTTTTTCATGAGGGCTTCCGTTAATTAATAATACTTTCATTGTTATGTGCTCCTTTCGCTGCAGTCAGTGGATTCGATATATTAAAAGAATACTACCGAATCATTTATGTTTTCTCCCCATATAAAAAACACTCCCTGAGACACATCGCTGAGAGGTGTGGGAGTATCTACCATTTACAGTATATGCATAATCTGTAAATAAATCAATAACAAAATAAAAGTTAATAAACACAGAGGCCTTTCCGTATTTACGAAAGGCCTGTACCATTTTCGATTTTTAAGTTCCGAAAGAACATGATACCGGCTTTCAGGGAACCGGTTATACCTTTGCCTTCTCCTCCCAGGGAAGCTTTTCCCAGGAAAAAACCTCCATATCCTCCAGGTACATCTGGTTTGATATGGCATCCAGAAGCTCCAGCTCATTCATAAAGGGATGCGAACCGGTTTCTGTCTGCAGTACACCCTGCCATGTATGATGTGCACAGGCGGATATCGTTATTTTAAATGTGTATTCCATAAAATATCACAACTCCTTTTTTTGGATTTTCTATATTTTCAGGGGCCATCTGTTGTCTGTGAATGAAAACAGTTCACAGGCCTCATGCCTCATGTTTTACCGAGCCACGGGCTTACCTCAAAGAAACGGGTCAGAGCCTGTTCCATCTTCTGATAGGTAACCGGCTTTGTGGAAAAATAGGGAACGCACAGCCGATATGCCTGAACACCGAAATCCAAATCGGAAAACCATATGATTTTCCGGGACAGGAGTCTGGCGCTGGTAATAGTATTCAGTCCGTCCACGCTGTTCTGGGCCACAATGACAACATCCGGAAGAGACTGTTTTACCATATCTTCAAGCTCCGGCCAGTCCATGCAGCCTGTAACCTGTGCCTCCTTCTTCTTTTCTTCAAAATACTGCCGGACAAATCCCATCAGCTGCTCCCGTTCCGGTTCATCGCCGTCACAGATAATTACATTCCACATATAGGCCTCCTTTCCATCTTCGCGGTTTTCTATATCTTCAAGATAGAGGAAATGAAGCCGATTTTCAAGGAGTTGGCCGGAATTTGCACTTTTTGGCCGGAACCTGCATTGCAGAAAAAGAATCGTTCCTGTAAAATAATATTAATGACTCAAACTTCATACATACCCTTGTCCCCTCAGGCCACTGCTTTCGTGGCTGCCGCCGGGTTTGGATTTCCTCCCTTCCCTCTGCGCCGGACGTGCAGGAATCCTTACAGGGGACACTTTCGTTCGGATAAACACGCAGCGGTACTAAGGCCGCAAAATACGCGGCCTAAGGACCGGCGAGTTTATACGCCCCTTACAGGAAATCCTGCACGTCCGGTGCAGAGGGAATGGAGGAAATCCAAACCGGGCAGCAGCCACGAAAGCAGTGGCCTGAGGGGACAAGGGTATGTATGAAGTTTGAGATATGAAAGTTTTATGTACCAAGGAAGGAGACTCCGGAAATGAGAGTCGCTATTATAGATGACTTAAGTCTTTGCAGGGAAGAAATGCGGAAGTGCCTGTACCGATACCTGGAGGAGAATTATGCAGGGGAAGAACCCGTAATAAAGGAGTTTGCCGGCGGTGAAGAGTTTTTATCCTGCTTTGTGCCGGAGGTATGGGATATTATTTTTATCGACCAGTACATGACCGGAATTTCCGGGATTGATACGGCGCGGAAAATACGGGAAACGGACAGGCTGGTGGCGCTGGTATTTGTCACTACCAGCGAAAGCCATGCCATTGAGAGCTATGGCGTGCGGGCATGCGGATATCTGCTGAAGCCTTATCTGTATGAGGACTTTGCAAGGACTATGGATCTGGCCGGACTGGATAAAGTACGGAGCGCCCGGTTTATCCGGATGGAGGAGGAAAAAATCCTTCTGCATGAGATACTTTGGTGTGACAGGGATGAACATTATATTCAGGTACATACGGATAAGCGCGGTATCCTGCGGTTCCGTAACTCTTTCAAGGAGTTTGCGGATATGTTTGACACCTATCCCCAGTTTTTAAACTGCTATAAAGGCTGTATCGTCAACGCGGAACGGGTGGAGAGAATAGACGGCCTGGATTTCCTGATGGATAATGGAGTGAGAATTCCGTTTGCAAGACGGGAAAAAAAGAAATTGGAAACGCTGTTCAATTCCTATCTGTTCAGAAAAGAAAGGGAGGATGCTCTGTTATGATGAAGCTGATCGATATTCTGATGATACTGTTGTTTCCGCTTCTGGATTCCCTTCCCTTTGCTCTGCCCCGGTATTGGCTGTTCCGTGACAGACTGCGCCTGCCCTTTCGGTATATAGTCCTGCTGCAGAGCATTCTGGCGGCAATTTACAGCGTCGTCTTTTATGCTATTAACCGGGGCGGTTATGCGGCGGCGGAACAGTGGACTACAATTACACGCTATAGTTTTTTGCTGGTTTATCTGATCCTTGCGTTCCTTCTGATCCGGGACAGTTTTTCAAAGCTGATGTTTACCTGGCTGTTGTTTCTGGCATGGCAGTTCTTTGTGTTAGGAAATGCGAATTATATTGAAAGCAGGTTCTTCTGGGACTTTTCCGATCAGCATCCGTATCTTGTATATAATGCTGCGCGTATAGTGATCTATCTGATAACCTGTCCTTTCTTGTTCCATTTTTTCAGCCATACCATTGCTGATGCACTCAAAATCAATGATAAAGCCATGTGGAAGAATTTTTGGAAAATCCCTTTGTTTTCCACACTGTTCGGCATGCTTTACTGTACGGTGACGGACGTATATGCGTACGCCACCTGGCAGTTTCTTGTTTCCCGTTATCTTATGCTGTTCGGCGCCTGCTATGTCTCTTTTGTGACGCTTCAGGTCCTGGAAGTCTCCCGCACCCGGACACAGCTGGAGGAAGAATTGAAATATGCCGACAGGAGCCTTCAGGCACAGAAGAAACAGTTTGACGGCCTGGCCGCCCATATGGATGAAATGCGCAGGGTCCGTCATGATCTGCGGCAGCATCTGGCCGTGGTGCAGTCCTATATTGATCGGGATGATAAGGCAGGGCTTGCGGATTATATTGATCTCTATAAAAGTCAGATGCCTCCGGATACAAGGGAGCGGTATTGCCGTAATGATGTGGTTAATGCCATTATCTGTTATTATGCATCTCTGGCGAGGGACAGCGGAATCGAATTTGAGGCGGGAGTGGATTATCCGGATGACTGCCCTGTATCCGATACGGATATTACAGTGCTGTTGGGGAACCTGCTTGAGAATGCTGTGGACGCCTGCAGACAGGAGGCGGTGGAACGCCGGTTAATAACGCTTCGGGTAAAGCGCCGCGGCAGCTCCTCCCTTCTGATTCTGGTGGATAATACCTGTGTGACGCCGGTGATGTTTGCGAATGGTATGCCGCTTTCCTCAAAAAAGGAAGGGGGCGGAATCGGGACGGCTTCTGTGAGTGAAATTGCCGCCCGCTATGGAGGAACCGTACAGTTTGAACAAAATTCAGAAGTGTTTTATGCATCTGTATTACTTCAGATCGTGCCAGGAAGTAATTAATTATTCTGCTTTGTCATAGTTTGTAATTCAGAAATGAACAGGTGGGGGTTGAGTAAAAGATTAATATATTTTATGTCCAAAATTTCCTTCCGCACCTTTTGCATGGAATGTAACCATTAGCTTTTAGTCTTTCAATTTCCATTAACTGTGGGTTTATTATTCCACTACAGGTAGGAATTGTATGAAATTTTTTGCTGTTTTTCGTAATCCACACACAATTTGTCATTTTTATCGAAATATTTATTGCAGACTCTATATAGGATATATCATCAGAATATAATTTCACATGGCGGTTAATTTCTGTTTGAAGGGAGTCTTTAATTATATTTCCAGGCTGTTGATAAGCAAAAACATCCATAAGTATTAATAGTTGAGAAAGGCCATAGCTTGTTTTTAAGTGAAACATTGTATCTGATAAGTTTAAAAATTCCGGTACAAATGAAATGGATTTAGAATGCTTAGACATGAAATTATATATACGTCCACCATGTGCAGCCGTATTTCTGTAATCTAAAAAAATGAATAAAGAGTCAGAAAAGAGTTGTTTTATATCAGAAGTTACTTTTTCCTGGGAGATGCCATATAGTTTTGAGATGAGTACACTTTTCTCTTTATTTTTAAAAAGCCTTATGTAATTAATGAGTGTACTGAAATAAGTTCCCTTAAATAAAATCCAAGGCGGTACAATGCCATATTTTTCCCGATAATATTTTATTGGATCCTTGTCTGAATAAACATTTTGCTGCAAGGTGCTTAGGATACCTTTTAGACTGAAGCGGTCACGGGTAACCTTCCTGTCACGATAATGATTCCATTTTAAGTATTCATTATTATCAATTCCAAAAGATTCTGCAATTACATCAGCGGTAACGGCCCGTAAATGTTCCTCTAAGTCGAGCATGGCAGCCATAATTGAATTGCGAAGGTTATGATCTAAAGTGAACAAAGAAAAAATTTGTTCAAAAGTGATCCCGGTTTTATATATTCTTTTCCCATTTTTAGTTTCTATGTAAGGCTCTTTGTAGCTGTTAATAATATTATAAAAACCATATCTCTCAATTTTATTAAGGGCAGAGATTTCATCATTAATTATTAGGTTTTTCTTTTTTAATAATTCCAGTTGTTGGGATGGAGTAGTGTATACAATTTTTTTATCCATAGTAAATACCTCGTGCAACAAAAAGAGCCTGGAATAAAAATTCCAAGGCTCCTTCTGTGACCGGACTCCAGTCATTCGCTAATTAGCTACATTATAATTGTATGTCAGAACCTTGTCAATATATTCATTATTTTTTATTATACCGTATTTGGGGTATCGTTTTGATGGATTTGCAGAGAACATGAGAAAGTGAGGAGGCGGCAGGCACCGTCCATTGGGCTTGCCTAATTCTTAAAAGATTTAAAAGCTGATGCAAAACATAAAAAACAGATATGAATTTTTTGAAATTTATTATATTATAATTTATTGCTTCCCATTTTTCAACTACAAGTTAAGCTTTGTTTGTGTCAAACAAACGTTGGCAACTTTCCTACTTTTTTCTAAATGATTTCTT
>ERZ791934.362-NODE-362-length-64127-cov-9.020883_pt1 | contig 64127 bp, 75 predicted proteins | sample MGYA00510125_ERZ791934 | MGnify/ENA primary metagenome ERZ791934 (study PRJEB30046, sample SAMN00993240) | human gut metagenome | study: EMG produced TPA metagenomics assembly of the A metagenome-wide association study of gut microbiota in type 2...
TCTGCGTCAGGTAATACCCAGTACAAGTTGACGCAGGCATCAACTTTCCCTGGGCCGAGGTTTTCCACCTCTGGACACCGGAGTAAAGGCTCGCCGCCTCTACACTCCGCACAGGCGCTGCCGCCCTGTACCCGCCCAATGGGCGTTGCCCCTTGACCCCAGCAGTGCGCTGCCGCCCCTGCACCCCGCCACAGAGGGCTCGCCGCCCTCTGTACTCCCGCACCGGCGAAGCTGGCTTCCGCCGCAGAAGCGGTTGCCGCCAGTTTCACCGGCTCCACATCCACACATTTACGCCTTTCGGCTGGAAGTGGATACGGAATACGCCTGCGGGGATTGCCGGTCAAAACATCAGGTGCAGCCCCGGCATTTTGACCGTAATCTCCCCGATTTCAGGCTATTTTTTCTTCCGCCCCTACCACCTGAAAGCCATGCTCCTTTGCGTAGGCACTGGCGGCGGCTTTCCGTTCCTCACTGTACGGCGGGATGAACCGGATCGACAGCCGGGACTTGTCCAGTACATAGGTCACGCTGCCCTCCGGCGTACTGCGCTCCAACCGGCACAGCAGCGGGTACTTCCGGCTGAACTCCGCCAGCCTGCGCTTCAAGCTGGCGTTGAAGGTGTAGACGCTGGCAAGGTTCTCCGCCTCGTTCCAGTTGATGATGGTTTCTTTCTCATATTTAGACAGCTTCCTCATATAAATCCTCCTCATAATCAGTGTAAGATTTCAGCACTCGCAGGCTGCGCTTTAGACGGCGGTACTCGTCCATCTCCATGCGCAGATGGTGGTAAAAATCCTCGTACCAGCTTTCGTCCACCTCCGTCTCCACCTTACGGGCCAACCCCAGCATCCGGCGTTTGGCCTCCGGGTCAACCGTCAGGGCCGTCAGCCATTTCAGCCGTGTCACCGTATTGTGGTGGCTGGGACAGCCGTAAGCGTAGAGAATCTTCTTTTCTTTCATGCTCAGTTTCATAATGATATTCCTCCATTTCTTTGCTGCGGAGCCATGCGCCCCGCATGATAAACTTGTTTCTGTCCGCCGGTCTGCCTGCAAGCCGCTCCTGCCCGGAATTTCTCCCGGCGTATCGGCCTCTTTGGTGCGCTCGATTTCTGTCGTGGCGTCACTTCCCCGGAGGCCATACCCCTTGCAGCCGGTCATTCAATTTTCAAGGTTCAGTGCCTGTCTGCAAGAACCAGTTTACCGAAAAAAGAGGCCCTTTCCCGTATATCCAAAACGTCGGAAAAACGCTTGAAATCCGCATATTTCCACGCTTATGGAATCGTGCTATAATGGGTGTAATCACTGAAAAACCATAACGAGAGAGGGGGCTTTGGATGTACGCAAAGCTGACAATCCCGGAGCGGCTCAAAGACCTGCGGGTGGTGGACAAGCACCTGACGCTGGAACAACTGGCGGAGCAGACCGGCCTGTCTAAATCTGCGCTGGGGAAATACGAAACCGATGACTACAAGGACATCAGCCCATTTGCGATTGCGACGCTGGCGGATTTTTACGGCGTGTCCGCCGACTATCTGATGGGACTGACCGATAATAAAGAGGTTCCCAACGCCGATGTACAGTCGCTCCATTTGAACGATGAAATGATTGAACTTTTACGGAGCGGCAAAATCAACAATCGGCTTCTCTGCGAACTGGCTACACACCCGAACTTCCGGCGGCTGATGGTGGATATGGAAATCTGTATCGACCAAATCGCCAATATGCGGGTGGAGCAGATGAATCTGGTGATGGAAGCCACCCGGCAGGCCGTCCTCAGCAAGTATGCGCCCGGAGAAGATGACCTCTATATGCGGACGCTGGAACTGGGGCAGGTGCAGGAAAGCGATTATTACAGCCACGTCATACACGATGATCTGGACAGCATCGTCCGGGACATCCGGGAAGCACACCGCAAGGACAAGACCACCGCCGACCCGCAGCCCACGCTGGATGACGTGAAGGAAAAATTTGAGCAGGCCATCCATCAGGGCAGCGATATAGAAATGCTGATCCACGAATTTTGCGATAAGTTGCAGATACCCTTTGAGAAGATTTCCTCGGAGGACTTCTCGGCGTTCCTGCGGATACTGAGCCTGTCCAAGATACTCAAAAATCCCAACAATATGAGGGGAAAGACCAGCCCCATCCCGCTCAACCGCAAGGCCAGGCGCAAGCAGAAGTAAGTCTGCCGGTATCGGCTTTATGTGTATCCCTGTCTGTATTTTCCAGTTTAGCGGAAGAAACGCCGGTTCCAGAGTCCCTTGCAGACGCAGTTCGCTATGTCTTGTAGACATAGTCCATCACTCGGTATTCGCTTCCGACAATAAAAAGTATAGGTCTGGACACGGCGGAATCAGAGTGACTTGTAGTACAGCTACCGGGCGTGTTTGTCACGGTTGGCGGCTGTAAGGGCAGCAAAAAAGGCCATCCACCGGTTGAGCGGTAAATGACCTTTATGAAGCTGTATTCTGTTGTGGTGGTTGTGCCCAAAATGGGCACAGCCAAAAGCCGATGTTGTTTCGATTTTGGTAGTTCTCAAAATGGAAACCACCACTTTACTCCAATGAAGTAGGAGTGGTCATTTTGTCCACCACCACTTTATGGGAGTAAAGTAGCCGTACTCAAAATGAGAACGGCTACAATGGGGATGCTACTCTTTTTCTCTCTGCGCCACTTGCTCATAGGCTTCCTTTTGGACAAGTAGCCCCGCCGAAAAGCCGTATTTGAAGTGGCTTTCGTTTTCCTCGCACTGAGCGATTGCCATTTGCTCCCGCAGTTCTTCAACCAGAGCATAGTCCTCTTTGCTCAGGTGTTCCGATAAAGTATCCATCAGAGCTGCACTGGCTTTGGTGGCCTGCTTGAACCTCAGTGAATCAGCGACCACCGTTTCACAAGGATAGAACCTGCCGTTAAACATTTCTTCCAGAATCATGCGTCCACCTCCCTCAGGCAAAAATCATCTCAGAGAGGATGATTTCCTCTGCCCGACTGCGGATGCTGTTCATGGCTCCGACCCATGCAAGCTGGTCACAGGCTTTCAGTTCCTCGGTGACGCCCTCCGCATCCTGCATCTGCGAGATGATACACGCCAGCCGGTCATCGGCCTGCTCGTTCAGGTCAGCAAGATATGTCCAGAGTTTTCCCGACAGAAGCAGTTCATTGTACTGGCCGGGGCAGTGTTCTTGCAGAAACGCCTTGTGCATCCGCCCCCACCGCCCGATGGGGCGTTTTTCCTCCGGCAGTTTCAGGTCGGGGATGTAGTAGTCTCCCATCAGCGTGTAGCCGATGCCGTTGTGGTGGATTTTCTTTGGTAAATGCTCCATGTTCGACCTCCTGTATTCAATTTTTTCAGAATCCAGTTGATCGTGTCCCTGTTCATGATAAATTCAAGGCAACTGAACTCTTCACGAACAAGTATGGCACATCCCTTCCTGACTGCTGGAAATTCACAGAATAGCTTCCACCCCTTCCCTTGGTCTGCCCATAGGTATTGGTATCCAGTGTTTCTTTCCCCAATAGTTCCGAGACATATTTATGCCCCTCTTTTTCATTGCCGCCCAGATATAAAAATTCGTCGCAATTCCCTATGAGACTTTCCCAGCTATCCTTAAACAAGGCTTTCATCTGCGCAATGTTCTGGATGATGATGCTGCAGGAAATTGCGCGCGACCTCATGGTTGCCAGAAGCTTGTCAAAATCATCCGGCAGCGCCACGTTTGGCCACTCATCCATAATGCAGTGTACCGGGATAGGAAGTTTTCCATGGTATTTCCGGTCCGCCACATAGTAAAGGGTTTGAAAGAGGTTACTGTAGATCATGCCCACCAGATAATTGAGGCTGGTATCCGCATCCGGGATACAGCAAAACAGCGCCACCTTTTTCTCCCCGATGCTGTAAAGATCCAGTTCATCGGTACAGGTCAGATTGGCGATCTGTTTTAAATTGAACGCAGCCAGACGGACGCCTACGGAGATCAGGATGGACTTTGCGGTCTTTCCTGCCGCCTGCTTGTAAATGGCATACTGCTTGACTGCAATGCTTTCCGGATTTCGCATCTCCAACCGTTCAAACAGGATATCCAGCGGAGACTGGTATTCCTCATCGTCCTCTTTCACCTGGGCAGAACCTAACATTTCCATGATCATGGAGAAGTTCTGTTCCTCCGGCGGCGCTTCATGCAGAAGGTACAGCATGAGCGCCTGCAGCAAGGCGGTCTCACTTTTCTCCCAAAACGGGTCCGAACTCTGCGCCCCTTTCGGGGTAGTATTTCGGATCAGGTTGTTGATGAGCTTTAGCACATCCTTGTCATCCCGCACATAGGCAAAGGGATTGTAGCAAAAAGATGTCTCCGGGTTAATAAGATCAAACACCCGGACTTCATACCCTTCCCTCTCCAGCAGTCCTCCGGTTTTCCGAAGAAGCTCTCCCTTAGGATCGGTGACCACCATGGAACAGTTACACTGCATGATATTGACTACGGCGTATGCCCGGCTTTTTCCCGCACCGGAACCGCCCACCACCAAAACATTTAAGTTCCGTTTGTGCTTATAGCAGTCCAATCCCATGCGGAAGTTCTGGGTTAAAATGAGATTCTGGGTGTACCGCTTGTCCCGGTAACGCTTGCAGATGGAAGCTGCATCGCCCCATTTGGCAGAGCCATGCTCCACCCCTCTTCGATAATTTTTCTTCTGGGAATAATAAATACCGATGCCTAACACATAGGCGATTGTGAATGTGAACACACACCGCAGCGTGTACGGCGTATAAGAAATAGAAAAAGGCTGATCCAGTTTTTCGGTCAGCACTTGTAAGATCTGTAACAGATTCGTATCCGGTTTTATGGCACAGGCAGTGATGGCGCCTGCCCACCAGACAACAGGCAAAAACAGCAGCCACACCCAAAGGTCCGCACGTTTCCATGCTACCTCTGCGGGCTTCTCTCCTTCTTCGCTTTTTCACTCTTTGGCACTTCGTTTGCTGGTCCGTCTATCCTATGAAAAGAATCCTCTCCGGGGATCAGGGCAAGGCTTCGCCCATTCTCCCAATGCATGTGAATCTGCCCGGCATCATCAATATATGCTACCGTTCCTTGTAATCCCGGCGGCATCCCCGGCTCATCCATAAAGTCCAGGCAGAGCCTTGTTCCTTTCGGATACCGCTTTCGTAATTGTTCCACTTGTTTTTGATCGTACATACTCATAGACATCCCTCCCTTCTGTTACCAGAAGAAGCGCCTGCTGGTGTTTGGTTTCATGACCTTTAAGATCACGCTGTCAATGCCGTCGCTGTACCTGCCCATGGCAAGATACTTGTCCCGCAGCCGATTGAGGGCATTGCGAAGTTCCCGCTGTTCCTCGCTTATAATGGGAAGCCTTTTCTCGGAAAGCTCATAGGCTCGGACTTTCTGCAGCATGGCTTCTGTCTCTGGGTGAACCGTTCCCATCCGGCTCTGGGCTGCCAGCTCATCTTTGAGTGCCACTGTAAACATATTTTTCATGATGTTATCCGTTTTTAAATAGTAATCTGCCATCCCCGTTCCCTCCTATCTTTGTTACACCCAACATACCACAAGAACCCTGCAATAGCTATCCCAACGGCGGAACTTTTTTAAGAACCTATCGCTCCGGCTGTTTCTCTTTTTTCTCTTTCTTCGGTGCCTGCTTTGGAGGTTCCTCAAAAGAAAAATCATCTTTGGAAAAGGTCTGCTCCTGTTCCCCGAAATTTCGTTCCATATGGTTACGGATAGTATAGGCTGCCTGCCGGACATCATTTAAAAATCCCCGCAGTTCCTGGGGATCTTTCTGTCCATTTGCCTGCATCTCTGCCACTTTTCCAAACTGGAAGCCGGACACCTCTGCCCCATACCGCTTGCCAATCACATACGCAGCACAGTATGCCTGGGCATTCACCTTCTTCCTTGCATAGTTCCCATCGTGCTGATCCAGGGCGGCACAAGCCAGTTCCCGGTTCACTGCATGGAATGTTGTATTCTCATCCATTCCGTTGCGCACATAGACGGTACGCTGTTTCGGGATATACTGTGCCTGGATGCCCTCCGGCAGATTGTCTGCAATCTGCATCCGCACTGGCTGATCCTTTAAGACTGCATGGATCAGTTCTTCCATGGAACGCTGTGGACGTTCCTCCAGCGGTTTCCCAGACATCTGGCTGATGTCAAATCCTTTACCGATGGCATAGCCTGTCCGCATCTCCCCGTCTTTTTCATATTCCGTACTGACCATATAGGTGTAGCCATGCACCCCGGATTTCGGAGAACGGTGTTCTTTTTTCCAGTAATCATAGGATTTTACCACCGTTGCTTCTGGATTCTGTCCGTAGATCAACAGAAGGTTGGGTGTTTTCTGCGTATTGCACTGTGCCATAAAATCTAAAAATCCCTTTAAAGAATCCCCGTTTTGGAACACCGCCTGTGCCTGGGCGTCTACCTCTGCCCATACTTCTTCCCTCTGCTGTTTTTTCATGGCTGCATATTCTTCTTTTGATAACTGCTGTTGTGGAGTTTTTTCTTCCCCTGCCCCACCAGGGATCATGTTCGTTAAATCCATAGCCTTACCTGCCTTTCACTTTCTTCTGTTCCCTTCTTTGTTGATTTCTCGGTTTTCTCCGGCTCTGCTGTTGCTTCTGCCGCTGTTTCTGTTCCGTTTCAATCTTTTTTAATTCCTGCCGGACAGATGGTTTCTCCCCTTTCCAGCTAGTTTCCTGCCCGGAAAAAGAACCGCTGCTGTGCGAGGAAGGTCCGGACAGATTCCCTGCCTTCTCCGCCTGGGTAAAATTTCCCTCCGAAGGAGAGACTTCCCCTACATCAAACAGATGCTCTTCTTCATCCAGTTCGAACTCAATGGTCCCTTCCGGCAGCACCACCTTTTCGGTCTTTGCCGGAAGTTCTTCTTTTGCTTCGGTTTTCTCGGTAAACTCTGCATCGATCACACGCTCTCCTTCCCGGACTGGCGCTTGTTCCACAACCGCTTCCCCGGCTTCGGATTTTACAAAGTCCAGATTCATCTTATCCAGCACCCGGTTCACCTTTGCCGCATCATCAGCAAACACCATGATCTCGGGAAACTGGGGGTTCTTCTTATCCCGGATGACCACATACAAAAGTCCCCTGGATTTGGCTTCCCCGGCAAACTCCCGCAGCCTGTCATGGGGAATGGTGAAAAATTTCATTGCCCGCTGTTCCTTTAACATCCGAAGCAGATTGGTCTTTCCCCTGGTCTTTTTCTGGTCCTTCATCACCGCAACGATCAGCACCGCCAGATTCTTTGCAATGCTCCCGCTGATCCGTAAGGTATGTTCCATGCCTTCCATGGAATACCGAACAATCTGATCTGCCGCATCACCGCCATAGTTCATACGCTCTCACCTCCTTACCGCTTCCGTTCTTCTTCCCTTCGTTGTTTCCCGGACGATTCCTGTATCTGCTCCTGTTCCTTTGCCTGTTTTAACCTCTCTTCCATCTCTTTCGACTGGATCTCAATCTGCTGGCTTAAACGGATCTTCTTCCGAAGTTCTTTTAATTCCCCGTTGATCTCCTGAATCCGCATACCGCCCGGTTCTTTTCGGTATAGCGTTCTTCGCTCCTTCATTAAGGAAAGCACCTGTTCCTCCAAAGGTTTCCGGTATGCTGCCAGCTCTTCCCTGGTGTTGATCCCCTCTTTTTGCAAAAACTCCATCTGCCGGATGCGGAGATCCAGTTTTCGGATATCGGAACGGACCGCATAAGAAATCCGTTTCGGCTTCTGCTGAAGCACTCCCATCCGATACAGATAAGAAAAATACAGCTTTTGAAGTCCGGTAAGTTTCCTCTTTGGAAACTGCACCTGTGTTTTTCCATACACCTGTTGGATCTTTGGACGCAGGATCTTCTCCCGGATCTCTGCCTCCCCATAGCCTTTTCCCAAGGAACGCAGACGGACATACCTCTCCATATCCGGTGTCTTTAATGCCGGATACTTCCGGTTCAGCTTCCAGGTATAACCCCGCTTCTCCATTTCTTTTACAAACTGACTCCAGGAAAAGCTCACGCCAATGGCATCCCGGATATCCATGCGGATGACAGTCCTCCAGGTAGGTTTCCCTTCCCCTTTTGCAAAACTCTGCACCAGATGGTAGCCCTGTACCCCGCCTTTCTTATGGAATGAAACTTTGGAAGGAGGATGATCCGAAACTGCCTATGTTACCAATAAAGGAATATGAAAATCAGGTGGCGGATGGTGCCGATGGATATTGTATTTTAGGTCGAATGGCGAATGACTATAAAAAGTTGATCCATCCAGTGAAGAAATATCAAAGAGAACGTTAAAGAGAACTTGCATGGGGGAGTCGATTTGAATCGATGGAACTGGTTTGGCAAGCATAGCGTTTGGATATCCAAACGCACTTTGGGGAGAACCCCAAACCCCCGTGAACGAAAGGAGAATGAAGAAATGGGAATGATAAGTGTATTTGTAGGCGCCATGGTGGGCGGCTGTTTTGGAGTTATTATCACGAGCCTTGCGGTTGCCGCAAAAAGAGCAGATGAGCAGAATGGTGTTTATGAAATAGAAAAGAGGTGTGTGCCGGAACCGGCTCCGCCAGTATCCGATGAACGGATCATCCGTTTTACGGATCCAAACGGCATCTTGCTGTTTACCATTCCCGATGGGGCTTGCGTGGACCTGATGTATGGTGATGGGGAAAGGGTGGCAGGAATCTGCCACTATCTGGATCAGGATCATGCCGAGATCAATGGCATGAAGTGGCAGATGACAGAATTTGCCCTCCAGATGCAGATAAGGGGGATCCTGTTTTCCCCGTCTATGATTGAATGATGAGAAAGAGGGTGTGCCATGAAGAAAAAGATAATTGCAGCGTTGATCGTAACCGGCCTTGTGGCTGGTTTTATTTTTTGGAAAAAGGAGGCACATGATTGGTAGAAAAACAGGAAAACAGCGTGCTCTATTATCCGATCCGTGAGGATGCGGCACGCAGGACAAAGGAGATGAACAGTTTTTCTGATTATAAAGAGGGAAGTGCTACCGCAGAATACAGGCGGTGTGTGGACCAGGCAGTGGAGATCGCGAAACAGCAGAAAGAAAAAGTGGATCCCATCTATCATGGAAAGATCGATGCACTTGTAGATAACTATGCCCGGAAACTGGCGGATAACATGAACCGGGGATTTGAGATCGATGCCCGTGTGCCATCGGTAATGGTTGCCGGGCCATCGAATTTCCCAACCGGGAAAAAGGAAAAGCAGAATGCTGCCAGGGCTCAGAACATGGAAGAATGGCGGCAGGTGCAGGGCATCCTGGACAAGATCAAGGGTACGGGCATGGGTGGGATCAGTGCAGACAATCCCCATGCGGTCGAGCAGCTGGAGAAGAAGCTGGAGGGGCTGGAAAAGTCACAGCAGGTGATGAAAGAGGTAAATGCATATTACCGGAAATATCAGACGCTGGATGGCTGCACTGCGCTGAGTACAGTGGAGATCGAAAAACTCAAGGTATCCATGGAACAGCCGTGGCACTTGGGAAATAAGCCGTTCCAGTCTTTTGCACTGTCAAATAACAGTGCGGAGATCCGGCGCATCAAAGCACGGATTGCGGAATTAAAGCAGTATGCGGAAGTCGGGTTTCGGGGATGGGAATTTGCCGGAGGGAAGGCTGTGGCAAACCAGGAGATGAACCGTCTGCAGCTTTTCTTTGAAGAAAAGCCGTCTGCGGAAGAACGGTCCATACTCAGAAAGAGTGGTTTTAAGTGGGCGCCGAGCGTTGGGGCATGGCAGAGACAGCTAAACCATCAGGCAATCTCGGCCGCTGGCAGGATCGAGTTTATCAGGCCGCTCTCAGGAGAGCATCCCCGTGACCTGCAGCCGAAAGCAAAACAGAGTCCGGGCAGAAATGAGACAGTGCGGTAATACAGCAGACAGAGATGAGAATGGGGTGAGTATTAAAATTAAGTTCAAATAAGAGACAGACCGGGCGGTTTATGGGAAACGAAGTTATTTTCATTCCGCCCGGAATTTAAATTATGAAAGAAGGTGTGCCGATGAAAAAGAAAGTGATTGCGGGTGCGGCGGCGGTGGCGCTGTTGGCTGCTTTTATCATTTTGAAAAAGAAGGGGGAGAGGTAAATGGGAAACATGGAAGAAAAGATGACAAAAGCAGCTTTTGTTTATAAGCCAATGAATTTGCAGGAATTAAAACTTCCCTTTGAACACCGGATTCCGTTTGTGGTGGAATGTATGGCAGAAGTTACCCCGGAGCAATTCCATAGTATGGGTGAGTCACCAAGCGATTATCACCGTTTCTTATATGATATCCGGGAGGCTATGCATTACGACACGGATAAAGAGCAGATGAAATGCCTTCTTGTGACAACTCCGGACAGAACAGAGGGGCTCCTTGTTGTGACAGAAGGATATGCCTACGTGCGGTACGCTGCTTATGTGCCAGACTGCAGCCGTCTTGAATTGTCCGGTGTTCCTAAGATGGAGCAGGTAGATTTTTCTGGAGAGCTTCCACAAGAGTATTGGAGCAGGACGTCCGTTAAGGAAGAATCAGTAAAGACGGGGGAAGGCAGGTGAATCCATGCGGAAACGGAATCATGTGGTACCTGTCCGACTGAACGCTAAAGAGCTGCGGTTCTTAGATGAGCAGGTACAAAAAAGCGGCCTTGCGAGGGAAGAATTCTTACGGTCACTGATCGTGGGGGCAGAGGTGCATGCCAAGCCCTGTGAGCATCATGCCGACCTGCTCCGGAAGATTGCGGGGCTCTGTAACAATGCCAACCAGCTGGCTCATGCGGCAAATGCTACTGGCCGGGCGGAGACAGAAAACGTCAGGGAAATGCTGCGGATATCAAAGGAAGTATGGCAGATCGTAAAAGAGGACTGGTAATGGCCTATGGCATATACCAGCATCATACCTGTCCACCGTCTGGATAATTCGATCGATTATATCAAGGATAAGGAAAAGACCACAAAACCTGCAGCTTCGGCCGGATCGCTGGAGGAAGCCATCGATTATGCACTGAACCGGGATAAAACGGAAACCGTGGTATTTGAAGATGCCATCGGCTGTACCTGTGAGGGTGCGTTTGCAGATATGCGTTCTACCAAGCAGAGGTTCCACAAAATGGATGGCGTCCAGGGATATCATCTGGTACAGAGTTTTGCGGCAGGAGAGGTATCGCCGGAGCTTGCCCATCTGATCGGGCTGGAACTTGCGGAGCAGCTGTTGAAAGGGAAATATGAAGTTGTAATAACTACCCACTTAAATACCAGCCATTACCACAACCATCTGGTGTTCAATTCCGTCAGCATGGAAGATGGAAAGAAATACCATAGCAACAGCAGGAGCTATTATGAGGATGTGCGCAGGATATCCGACAGCCTGTGTAAAAAATATGGCCTCTCCATTATCCAGCCGGAGGGCGGCAAAGGGAGATCCTATGCAGAGTGGCAGGCAGAAAGGGAGGGAAAACCAACCTGGAGGACGGCCATCCGTATGGATATCAAAGAAGCTGTGGAAGAAAGCTTCAGCTGGCGCCAGTTTATCAGCGCGATGGAAAAGAAGGGATATGCCTTTAAACTGAACCGGAAATATATCGCCCTGCGTGCTCCGGGCATGGAGCGGTATGTGAGGCTGAAAAGCCTTGGAGAAAATTACACGGAAGAAGCCATCCGGGGATGGATCTTACAGCCCAAAGATTTTAAAAGGCAACGGGCTGGGAAAGAAAATCCTACAAAGCGGAAAAAACTTCATGGGCTGCAGGCCCTCTATTATTCGTACCTTTACCAGATGGGAGTCCTCAAGCGGAAACCAAAGCGTGTATCTTATGCGCTCCGGCAGGATATCCGGCGTCTGGATGAGCGGATCGCTCAGATGGAGTTCCTGCAGAAGCATGGCATTAGCACCAGGGAAGAATTGGAGAGCTACCGGAAACCGTTAGAAGGACAGGTGCTTTCCCTCACAAAAGAACGCCACCGCTTGTACCGGGCAGAACCGGAGTCCGCAAGGATCCAGGAGATCACGGATATGCTGAAGCCTATGCGCAAAGAGATCCGGATGTGCGTAAAGATCGAACAGCATTCGCTGGAAATCGAGCAGCGGCTGAGGGAGCAGCAATTGGAACAGGAAAAACAAAATGCCTGCGGGCATACTGAAAAAGAGCATCAGGAACAGGGGAGGTGAGAGCGATGAATTATGGTGGAGATGCGGCAGACCAGATCGTCCGGTATTCACTGGAAGGGATTGACTACAGCCTGCGTTTATCCGGCACGGTTGCGAAAAACCTTGCCATATTTTTTGCGGCGGTATTAAAGGATCAGAAGCGGACTTATGGAAAGACACGCATGGTGCGGATGCTGAAGGAGAACCGCCCATTGAAATTCTTTACTGTGCCGTCCGACCGTCTGAAAGAATTTGCCCGTGAGGGGAAGAAGCGGGGGCTATTGTATGTTGTCATCCGTGACAGGAAGAATCCGGACCAGTGTGAGATCATGGTGTTTGCGGATGATGCCGCCAAGGTCAACCGGGTCATGGATAAAATGAACCTTGACTTCCTGAGATCGGAAAGCGGGGAAGCCGTCCAGGAGGTTGCGATGGAAGCAGCACAGAGCCAGGATGTGCCGGAGACCCCGACTGAGACAGTAGAGATGCCGGAGGGCGAGATCCAGTTTGAACTTGGAGATATGGAGCAGGATTTTGGCTTTGGGGAGCCAGAGAAGGATCCGGAAAATTTTATGCAGGCGCAGGAGGAAAGGAATCCGTCCGAACCTTCCTCGCGCAGCAAAGATACTTCTACCGGGCGGGAAAAGTCTGAGCAGATGGAGAGGCCAGAACGTACAGAGGGACAGGAGAAGCCGTCCGTCCGTGCGGAGCTGGATCAGATCAGGCAGGAAAAACAGGAATCTGCCAAACAGAAAGAACAAAACAGGAGCCGGAGCAGAAACCGTCCGGCTGACAGAAAAAAGAGAAAAAAATCAAAGGCAAAGGGAAGGTGATGTAGATGGATTTATCAAAGTATTTATCGTCAGGGGATGAACCTGCTGTAGAGGAACAGCAGCCCCGTATGAGCAAGGAGGAATATGCCGCTTTAAAGAAACAGGAGCGTGAGGAAGTGTGGGCGGAGATCGACGCCAAGGCCCAGGATGTGTTCAAAGATGGGGATTCCCTGAAAGGGTTCCTTGATTTCATGGCGCAGTGCAAGCCTCAGAAAACACCAAACCTCCTCCTGCTCTACAGCCAGAATCCGGAGATCCGGCAGGTGATGACATTTGAAAAAGTGAAGGAGGAAGGCTATTCCCTGCGTACAGGAGTGCATGGCTACCGTTTCCTGGTCACACAGGATTATGAAAAAGACGGTGTCATCATGCAGGGAACGAACATCGGAAAGGCGTATGATATCAGCCAGATCCGCATGAAGCCTCCAGTTCCGCCAGAGCCAAAAGATATGGAAACGCTCATGGGGGCTCTCCTGACAAATCCGGATGTGGCGGTACGGATCGCAGACAATCTGCCGGAAGGGGTGCAGGCACAGTATATCCCACGACAGCGCACGATCTATGTAAGGAACGGGATGAATGAGGTTACTACGTTCCATGCCATCAACCGGGAACTGGCCTGTGCTGCGATGGATGCCCATGATGGAAGTTATGCCCGCCAGAAGGTATCGCCCAAAGCATTCTGTGCCGCTTATGTAGTGGCACAAAAATACGGTGTGGATACTTCCGGTTTCCGGTTTGACAAAGTGTGTGAGATGCAGGGAAATGGTGATAAGGATTCCAAGGAGCTCCGTGCGTTTATTGGGGATATCCGCAATGCCGCCTATGGCATCAGCAACCACTTAAACCGGAACCTCGGAGAGCAGGAACAGGAATTTGTCGCAGATGAGTTCTCCGTATCAGAGGGATCGGCAAAATCCGGAAAAGGGAAAAAGCAGCCGGAAAAGCAGCCGGAACGCTGATAAAACGGGCTCTCTTCAATAAAAAACGGAGCATGAAAAAAGGTGCTTTTTTCCAGAAAATCCAGTAGCTTTCTGCCAGCAGCTGTGGTATGTTGTGGTCAGGAAAAGAAGGAAAGGAGGCCGGAGGATGGAAAAAAGACGATGCGTAAAAACAGATGAGATCACCGTCAATATGCTGGTGCATGCCCTGCGGGATGTGTTCCGGGAAGAAAAGGATGCGGGCGCATCCACAAAAGAAACGGGGGACCTTATCCTGCGGCTAGCCGGCCACAAGGATAAGAAACTCTATCTGACGGATGGGGAGCATAAAAAGGCGGTACAGGCTTTAAATGGGCTCCGGGACACTTATATTGAAAATGGAAGATATACCGATGGGATTGATACGGTTTTAATGCGTATCATGAATGCAAGGTACAGAACCTATCGGACTCGGTAACGGACAGGCGAGATGCCTGTCTTTTTTGAACGGAAAGGGGGAATGCCCATGAATGAATGGGAAAGGCTCAGCAGGCAGGCAAAGGCCATCAAACAGAAATACCCGAAAGGCACGCAGGTCTGCCTTGGGCATATGGAGGGAGAAAAAGATATGCCATCCGGCTTAAAAGGTACAGTATCATTTGCGGATGATATTGGGCAGATTCATGTGAAGTGGGAAAATGGACGTACCCTGGCACTCAATACGGAAGTGGACAGTTTCCAGGTGGTAAGCAGGCCAAAGAAAGAGAGGGATGGATTTTCCCGGTAAATAAAGGCGGCAGGTCAGAGTGGATCATCTGGCTTGCCGCTTTGCCTGTTGTGTGGTGGGCGGGGGCTCTTTTTGCGGATGCCATATCACCAGGAAAGAACCTGATGGAGATCATGGAGGCGCTTACAGAAAAGCTGGAGCATCCGTTATCCCTGCATTATACACAATATACATTAAAAGCTATCCTGGTCTGCACCCTGCTGTATGCTTTTGGCATCGGCATTTACTATGCAAACCAGAAAAACTACCGCAGGGGAGAGGAACATGGTTCCGCTAAATGGGGCGATGCGGCACAGTTATGCAGGAAATACCAGCAGAAACCTTATGCGGACAATATCCTGCTGACACAGAATTTCCGCATGGGATTTGACTGTTTCCGGCATAAGCGTAATTTAAATGTATTGGTAGTGGGCGGCAGCGGCGCAGGGAAATCAAGAAGCTATGCGATCCCGAATATCATGCAGTGCAACTGTTCCATGGTGGTGACCGATCCAAAGGCAGAGCTTTTGCGAAAGACGGGCGGCCTGCTGGAAAAGAAAGGGTATGAGGTACGGGTATTTGACCTGATCCACCCGGATACATCCTTTGGCTACAATCCGTTTGAATATGTGACGGATGACAAAGACGTGCTGAAGCTGATCACAAACCTGATCCGGAACACGACACCCAAGGGGGCGCAGTCCTCGGATCCCTTTTGGGAGAAAAGTGAGACTGCACTCTTACAGGCACTCATGCTGTATCTGCTGCATGAAGCACCGCCGGAGGAACAGAACTTTGCCATGATCATGGAAATGCTGGCCTCCGCCCAGGTAAAGGAAGATGATGAGGACTATGAGTCACCGCTTGACATCCTGTTTGAACGGCTGGAAATGCGGGACCCGGAAAGTATCGCAGTCAAGCAATATCATATTTACAAACAGGCTGCGGGAAAGACCGCAAAATCTATCCTGATTTCCGTAGGCGTTCGGCTGGCAGCTTTTAACCTGCCGCAGATCGGGGGCCTGACCTGCCATGATGAACTGGATCTTGCCAGCATGGGAGAAAAAAAAGTGGCGCTTTTCTGTTGTATCCCGGATGCGGATACATCCCTGAATTATCTTGTAGGTATGATCTATACCCAGCTTTTCCAGACACTCTATTATGTGGCCGACCGTAAATACGGGGGCAGGCTGCCAGTCCCGGTAAACTGCATTATGGACGAGTGGCCCAATGTTGCCCTGCCGGATGATTTCGAGAAAATTTTAAGTACCTGCCGCTCACGTTCTATTTTCTGCAGCATTATCGTGCAGAACATGAGCCAGATCAAGGCGCTGTTTAAAGATTCATGGGAAAGCCTGGTAGGTAATTGTGACGAACTGTTATACCTCGGCGGCAATGAAAAGGAGACACATAAATACATTTCGGAGCTGCTTGGAAAGGAAACAATCGATACCAACACGTATGGGCAGACCAAAGGCCGTTCAGGAAGTTATTCCACAAACTTCCAGCAAAGTGGCAGGGAGCTTCTCATGCCGGATGAGGTGCGTATGCTGGATAACCAGTATGCCCTTTTATTTGTCCGTGGGGAACGCGCCATGATGGACAGAAAATATGACTTGATGAAACACCCGAATATCAGGATGACAGAGGATGGAGGGGCAGAAGCGTATAACTATGCAAAAACGCCGCTGGCCCATGACACCTTTGCGTTTGATGCGGGAAGATATGAAGATTATGAACTGCTCTCTGATGAGGATATCATTGGAGGGCAGTTTGCTATTTAGGAATGGAGGGATGCCGATGAAAGGTAATTTATTGAAAGACTGGAAACTGAAGAAAGGCTGCACAGAGAAAACAGGCAGCCAGGGGGAAGAAAAGAAAGAGACAGCATCCATGCCGATGAGCAGGGTGCAGAAAAAGCTGTTTGCTGTTTATTCCGTGCTGGTATTTATCGGAAATGTATGCACGACTTACGCTTATGCGGCGGGGGATCCGCTGGCTGTCGTTAACAACCTGTCGACTTTCATTTTTTCGCTGATCCGGGCAATCGGCCTGATCCTGTTAGGCTTTGGTATCGTGCAGGTGGGCCTCAGCCTTAAAAGCCATGATCCGAGCCAGAGGGCTAACGGGTTTTTAACGCTGGCGGGCGGTATCATCATCACCTTTGCAAAAGAGATCCTTGACCTGATCATGGCGTAAGGATGTCCGTGGGCGGGCAGGAGTACTGTCCGCCCTGTTATCACACGAAGGAGGTGAGATAGGAAATGGAAAGCGATAACTGGATTGTGCAGAACCTCCAGTCTGCATTAAATACCTGGAATGACAAGTTAAATGAAATCTGGACGCTATTGACGCAGGATCCGGCAACCTTTAAAGGCGGTTCGATCTGGAGCGTGATGACAAGCATCAATGGTGCGTTAAAAGCGATCGCATTGGGGCTGTTAGTGCTGTTCTTTGCCATGGGGATCATTAAGACCTGCTCGAACTTTACGGATATGAAAAAGCCGGAGCATGTGCTGAAAGCATTCATCCGGTTTGCACTGGCACAGGGAGCGGTTGTCTATGGCATGGATCTGATGAAAGCACTGTTTTCCATCATACAGGGCATTGTCACAACGATCTTAGCCAACGCAAGCCTGGCCGGAGGGACGGTATCACAGCTCCCGGCAGAGATCGTGGAAAAGGTGGAATCCGTAGGAATGCTGGATTCTATCCCCCTGTGGATCGTAACGCTGCTTGGCAGCCTGCTCATCACGGTATTGTCTTTTATTATGATCCTGACTGTTTACGGGCGGATGTTCAAGCTGTATATGTATACTGCTATTGCACCCATACCCCTTTCAACGTTTGCGGGGGAGCCGTCACAGTCGGTAGGGAAGAATTTTATCCGGTCTTATGCGGGAGTGTGTCTGGAAGGGGCGATCATCGCACTGGCCTGTATCATATTTTCGGTGTTTACTTCCAGCATGCCGGCCGTGCCGGATACCAGCCTGTCAGCGGTGACCATTGTATGGAATTACGTGGGAGAACTGGTGTTTAATTTACTGATCCTTGTAGGGGCGGTCAAAGCTTCTGACCGGATCGTTAAGGAGATCATGGGATTATAGGAGGATGTGGAAATGGATGAAATAAAAACGTTAGGATTTGACTGGGAGTTTGGGCATGAGGAACTGTCGCTTCAGGTCTCCTCTTATGCAAACAACGGATGCCTCTATGTCGGGCTTTATAACAAGGGGGAAGAAGGGTTTGAGCCATTTGGGGATCTGACCGTCAATCTGCCGATGAGCAGCATGATCCCGCCGGAATCAAATGAAGCATATATCAGCGGTTCTTTCAGCCGTGAAAAACTGCAGTTTATTAAAAAGCATGAATTAGGCGTCCTCCTGCCGGAAGAGGGGTTTTCCGGTTACTGCACTTATGCAAAGGTGGCCTTTGACATGGAGCGTCTGAGAGAATTTGATCCCAAAGGAATGGAGGAATACCTACGGGGCAGGAATGTGCAGGAACCGCCGAAGAAAGAGGGAAAGAAAAGAAAGCATGAACAGAAAGAGAGGTAGGGACGGATATGGAAGTGAAGATGAATAAGGAGATCCGGGATTATCAGGAATCCATGTTCTTTGGATTGAATTTCCGGCAGTGCGCGTTTTCCGTGCTGGCAATTCTTGCAGCGGTAGCTATTTATTTTGGGACGAAGGGGCGCCTGCCCGATGATGTCCAGGGATGGCTGTGCATGCTTGGGGCGGCACCGTTTGCAGCCTGTGGATTTTTTAAGTATCACGGTATGACGGCAGAGCAGTTTTTGTGGGCGTTTATAAAATCAGAGATCCTGTACCCAAAAAAGTTGAGCTTTAAGCCGGAAAACCTCTACTACTCCTGTATGGAGGAAAGCATCCTTGCAGGGGAACGTATTGGAGGTGACGGGACATCTGTCACCCGGAAGAAAGAAAATGTGGCAAAGAAAAAAACAGTGAAAAAGAAAAAAGGAAGGAGGGATGCCTTTGATTAAAACACTGAGCCAGGCATTAAAAATGGATAAGGAACGGTTCCAGGTTCCAAAGTCCGTCCAGCAGGCGGTTCCGATCCGCAGGATCTGGCCGGATGGCATCTTCCAGGTAGGAAATAAATATTCAAAGTCATTCCGGTTTACGGATATCAATTATGCCATCGCAAGCAAGGCGGATAAGACGGAGATGTTCCTCGATTATTCAGAACTTCTGAATGCGCTGGATTCCGGCTCGTCTGCCAAGATCACGCTGAATAACCGGAGGATCAATAAAGAGGAATTTGAACATTCCCTGCTGATCCCGATGAAAGGGGATGGCCTGGACCATTACCGCCAGGAGTACAATGACATGCTGCTGTCAAAAGTCAGCGGCACCAGCAACAGCATCTATCAGGAACGGTATCTTACGGTCAGCATCCATAAAAAGAACGTGGATGAAGCAAGGACGTACTTTGCGCGTGTGGGAACGGATATCGTCACCCATCTGGCAAAGCTGTCATCGGTAGCGGAGGAACTGGATGCAGGGGAAAGGCTCCAGCTGTTCCGTGATTTCTTTAAAACGGATGAGCCGTCTGCTTTTCCTTTCGATTTAAAAGCATTTGCAAAGAAAGGGCATAGTTTTAAGGATTGGATCTGCCCGGAGAGCATGGAATTTCACAGCGACCACTTCCAGATCAATGGAAGGTACGGGCGTGTGCTTTATATGCAGGATTACGCCAGCTATGTAAAAGACGATATGGTATCAGAACTGTGTGACTTAAGCCGGGATCTGATGCTGTCTATTGACATTCTGCCAGTGCCGACTGATGAAGCGGTGAGGGAGATCCAGAACAAGCTGCTTGGTGTGGAGACCAACGTAACGAACTGGCAGAGGCGGCAGAATGCCAACAATAACTTCTCTGCGGTGGTTCCTTATGACATGGAGCTTCAGAGGAAAGAGACAAAAGAAATGCTGGAGGATTTAACGACCAGGGATCAGAGGATGATGTTCGGGCTTCTGACGATGGTACACATGGCAGAGACCAAAGAGCAGCTGGATTCAGATACAGAGACACTTTTTTCTGTGGCAAGAAAACACCTCTGCCAGCTCTCCACTCTGAAGTGGCAGCAAGCAGACGGATTGGATACAGTGCTTCCATACGGACTCAGGAAGATCAATGCTCTGCGCACCCTGACAACAGAGTCCACTGCAGTGCTGATCCCATTCCATACACAGGAGATCATGCAGCCTGGGGGCATCTATTACGGGCAGAATGCGGTCAGCAAAAATATGCTGGTGGCAGACCGCAGGAGGCTTCTGAATGGCAACTCGTTCCGTCTTGGCGTCAGCGGATCCGGTAAGAGCTTCTCCGCAAAGGAAGAAATCGTGGATCTGGCCCTGTCTACGGAGGACGATATCCTGATCCTGGACCCAGAGTCTGAGTTCGGTTCCCTTGTGGAAGCGTTAAACGGTGAAGTTATTAAAATCTCGGCTACCTCGGATACCCATCTGAACGCCATGGATATGGATTCAGCGTATGGTAACGACAAGAATCCGCTGATCGAGAAATCAGAGTTCATCCTGTCCCTGTTCGAACAGCTGGTAGGGGCAGGCAATCTGTCTGCCAAGGAGAAATCCATCCTCGACCGCTGCACGGCGGATGTTTACCGGGATTATATCCGCAGCGGGTATCAGGGGCAGGTGCCGACACTGAAGGACCTGTACCGCCAGCTGATGCTCCAGCCGGAAGAAGAAGCCAGAGGGCTGGCCCTGTCCTCGGAATTATTCATCAATGGAAGTTTAAATACCTTTGCACAGCCGACCAATGTCAATACGAAAAGCCGGATTATCGCCTATGACATCCGGGAGCTTGGGGAACAGCTGATGCCCCTTGGCATGCTGGTCACCCTGGATTCCCTCTTTAACCGTGTGATCCAGAACTGGAAGATGGGAAAGACGACCTGGATCTTTGCGGATGAGTTTTACCTGCTTTTCCGGTATCAGTACAGTGCGGACTTTTTCTACCGTCTGTATAAGAGGATCCGAAAATATTCAGGGTTTGTGACCGGCCTGACGCAGAACGTGGAGGAACTTTTGAAGTCGGATACGGCGAGGCTCATGCTGGCAAACAGTGAGTTTTTGATCCTTTTAAATCAGGCAACGACTGACAGGGATGAACTGGCGAACCTTTTGAATATCTCGGATAACCAGCTGTCGTATATCACAAACGTAGGCGCCGGGCATGGCCTGATCCGCTGTTCCGGCAACATCGTGCCATTTGAGAACAGTTTCCCGAAAAATACGGCATTATACCGTTTGATGACGACTAAGCCAGGGGAGGCCCAGGGCTTGATCCAGTAAAAGAAATTCAGGGCATTTATGCCAGGAAGGAGGAAGTATGGAACAGCAGGAAACAGCCAGCATCCGGTTTTATACAGCCGGATGTATGGAATTTGAAAATTTTTCGGAGTGTTATGAGGACCTGACACTGGCACAGGCAGTGGACATTTATAAGAAAATACGGAAACGGAATGCCTGCAACATTCCAGGCATCGGGTTTGAGCTGCAGGATCCCGACATCCCGGATTATTCGGGAATCCACTGGCCGCTTTTAGTGGCAGACCAGATCGACCGGGACTCCATCGAAATGATCCCGGCTTACGCAAAGCATCCGCTGGTGCAAAAAGCGGTGCAGGAAATGGAGGGCTATCTGCCGAAGCTCCAGAAAGGGGCAAAGCACAGGAACACTCCGGAGCGGTGAACGGTTTTGAAATATACGGATGGGAGGTGAGATATGAAGGATATCAAAACAAGGGAGCATGACCGCAAGCCGAAGATCTTGGAGAAAGCTTCCCGTATGCCAAAAGAACTGGCAAGGGAGGCAGGGCTTGCGGCAAAGGAAAAATCCCTCCAGGGATCCAGAGTATCCGATACGGCAGACCATCCGGATTCTCCAGTTGGATATGCTGGTGACAAAGTAGAGGCTGTTCTGAAAAGAGGCGCCAGAGAAAGCGGACGGGCAGCCGGGAAGGTTTCTTATGCGGCCGGGAAGGAAACCGCCAAAAAGACTTATCAGAATCTACAGAAGCGTACCGGGGCAGAAAGAGGGAAGAAAGGGATGGATTCTCCTTCCGGCCAGCCGCCTGAAGATGCCATGGAAAAGGGACGGGCGCTCGCAAAAGAAAGAGCTGGAAAAGATGCGGTAAAGAAAAATGCACAGAAACGGTCATTGGAGAATCAGGCAGAAAAAAGTGGTGTGGCTCAGGATACGGGGAAAACAGGAAAAAGCCAGTTTATCCGTACCAGGGAAAGTGCTGGCCGTACCGTAAAGGAGCATGCATCCAGGCAGCCTCCCAAAGTAAAGACAGCAGACAGGCTGGCTGTGAAGAAAGGCCCAAGGATCATAAAGTCCCAGGCTTTGGCGGGAAGTAAAGCAGGAAAGATATCAGTTCCACCGGGAAAGCTGCAGGCGGCCAAGGCTGCAAAGAGGGCAGCCATCCATAATATGCAGAAGGGCGCAAGGCGGACAGAACGGGTGGCATCCGCCGTGGTGCGGTTCAAACGTGCGGTGGAGGCGGCAGCCAAAGCCATCCGGAACGGGATCGCTGCACTGCTGGCCGGGGCTGGCTCCATGTTCATTGTGCTGATCTTAATTGTTGGTGTCATTGGCGGCGTTTTTGCCTACAGTTCTTCGCAGAGCAGTGCTTCTTTAAGTGAGCAGGTACTGGCATATACGGCAACGATCCAAAAGTATGCCAGCCAGTATGGGATCCCGGAATATGTCCCTGTGATCCAGGCGATCATGATGCAGGAATCCGGCGGTGCCGGAACAGATCCGATGCAGTCCAGCGAATGCCCTTACAACACCAGGTATCCAAACAGCCCCGGAGCGATTACAGATCCGGAATATTCCATAGAGGTAGGTGTGCAGTATTATGCAGACTGTGTCCGGGAGGCCGGATGCACCAGCCCGCAGGACATGGACAAGCTGAAGCTGTCGCTGCAGGGCTATAACTATGGAAATGGGTACATATCATGGGCGGTGAGAAATTATGGCGGATATAGTGAAGCAAATGCACTGCTGTTTTCGCAGCAACAGGCAGCTTCCCATGGATGGGCCAGGTATGGGGACCCGGAATACGTTCCCCATGTGCTGTGTTATTATTCCGGGGGCAATCCGTTTGCAGCCCTGTTCGGAAACGAACAGATCGTATCTGTGGCACTGACGCAGCTAGGAAATGTAGGCGGGGACAAGTTCTGGTCGTGGTACGGATTTGACAATCATGTATTATGGTGCGCCTGCTTTGTTTCATGGTGTGCAGATCAGTGCGGGCTCATAGAGAGTGGAGCAGTGCCGAGGTTCTCCCTTTGTTCAGACGGTGTAGACTGGTTCCAGGCAAAAGGAAAATGGCAGGCCCGTGGGAGTACGCCGACTGCAGGAATGATCATCTTCTTTGATTGGGATGGAGATGGGGAATCAGACCATGTAGGCATCGTGGAAAAAAGCGAGGGCGGCAGAGTCTATACGGTGGAAGGAAATTCTGGAAATGCCGTAAAGCAGAACAATTATGATCTCAACTATTCCTGCATTATGGGATATGGTGTGGTGTCATATTAGGAAATGGTGCATGGATAAGAATGAAAATCAAGAGGGATATGGTATCTTGCAGGAATAGCAGGATACCATGTCTTTGTAATTGCTCCTGAACAATCATATAGATATTCATTGCCGTACCGTCCCACTGGCTTGCGTACCACAAATTGATACAATGCACCCTTTGAGCGTTGAGGGTTCAAATTTAACGATTACCCCTACTCAAAAAACGATAGGGTGCATTTGCTTTGGATTTATGGTATTCTATGGTAAAGCACAGCGATAAAATATGATCTTTTTGAAAGGTGAGGTATTGAATATGAGCAAGGTATTAGTAGCGTATTTCAGTGCCAGCGGCGTAACAGCGAAACTGGCAGAACGGCTTGCAGAGGCTATCGGAGCAGATTTACATGAGATTCAGCCGGAGGTTCCATATACGGATGCTGATCTGGACTGGATGAATAAAAAGAGCCGCAGCAGTGTGGAAATGAATGATAAGTCATTCCGGCCTGCTGTTGCAAATAAAGTAGAGAACATGGAGCAGTATTCTGTGATTTTCACAGCCTTCCCTATCTGGTGGTACGTCGCCCCGACTATTGTGAACACGTTTTTGGAGCAGTATGATTTGTCCGGAAAGACGATTATTCCATTGGCAACTTCTGGCAGCAGCGGTATGGGGAACACAAACAAGGAACTGGCGGTTTCCTGCCCAGGAGCAGAATTAAAGGAAGGAAAGAGATTCCCTGCGGATGCAAGTGCGGAAGAACTGAAAGCATGGGCAGAAGGATTCGGGATTTAAAGAAAAGACTGATAAACTTATCAATATAGACCCATAAAGTTATCTTTCATGACAACGAATAATAAGAAATCTATGGTAACATCCTACCCGTAGTGGTAAATTATTCTACAGGAAAGGGTGCGAAGCATGGAAAATGAAGTATATGAAAAAGATTATGGAGAAGAATTCCGGGAGCGAAGCGATAAGTCAGAGGGGAAGGATTTTCTGGACACGTTGATGGAGGTTGGGTTCTTTCAGAAGTACCAAGAAGAAATGAATAAAATACCAAAGCGTGTGGTTCCAAAGGAAAAAGCAGATTATGAATATCTGCTTGGGGAGTGTGATGCTTATGTCCGGCAGTTCGGAGGAAGAATCCGGGGCGAGGTGGATTATCAGAAATGGCAGGCGACCATTGATCTGTACCTGGAGCATTTTGAGTTCTGTGACCGGGAGGCGTTGACGCTGTTAAAGGAAATCGCAGAGCGGGCGGAGAACGTGACGTTTTCTATTAAGGATGGGCTGCTCCGGATGTCGGTGTTCATTGGGTATTTTGATGAGGTGTATTAAAATAAAGGCTGCTGGCACATGGGAAAGCTTCATGTATCAGCAGTCTGCTTAAAGAGCGTTTTGCAAAATGACGGGGATAGCTGTTATTCTTTGTTGGCGGGGTCGAATTTGTATCCATATCCAACTACAGTTTTAATGAAATTCAACCCATCTTCGTATGCTGCAGTTTTCTTCCTCACTTGAAAAACTGTGTTTTCCACAGCATGGAAGTGGTCGTTTGCTGCTTCGTGCCCGACCGATTCATAAATCTGTTCCTTTGTGAAGATAATGTCAGGGCTGGAATAGAGCAGATATAAAACATCAAATTCTTTTGGAGATAAGTATAAAGCGTGGTTGTCAATTTTCACCTCATGTTTTTGAGCGTTCATATAAAGCCGTGAGCTGATCCGCCGGATGCCATAAAACTCTTGCACAGCAATACAGTCCAGACGGATTTGTTCCAGTAGCAGGGTAAGATTGTCAAATTTCTGCGGAGTGCGCAGCCTTTTCATAAGTTGAATCTCCATCTCCAATCCATAGATATCCTTATTGAAATTCAGGAGATGGGTTTCCACAGATATTTTTTTATCATTGCTGATGGTAGGCTGGGGACCAATGTGCGTAATGCCGTAGTAGGTTTTATTTTCCAAAGTGGCTGTGGCAATATAAACGCCTTCGGGAGGAAGGGCTTTTTTGTCTGCGATTTTTAGATTTGCAGTCGGCATTCCAATTAGTTTTCCAATTCCACGTCCGTGTATGATGGTTCCTGCTGTTACAAAAACGGGGACAGGGCTGTTTGTTTTTTCCATAGACTTTGACCTCATATGATTTCATTCATGGACAGAATGAATAATGTACAGGTGACAATAACGAGCATTGAAAAAAGGAATAATCCAAGATGTCTCTTGCCAGAGGCATTGACGGGGGTGGCAAGGTATCCTGCTTTTCTCAGCGCTGTTATCACTGGTTTATATAGCAGAAACGTGAATCCAGAATTCAGTCCTGCCTTTAAGAGATTATATGGAAGAAATGCCGGGAGCAGCAGTCTGGCAACGGCTTCTCTGGGGTATCCCATATAAAACGGAGTGATGAGGTAATTCCACAGCAGCATGACAACAACCATTGTAAGGCTGCCAACGAACAATCCGGTAACAGCGCCTGCTAACGTATGCTTCTTTTTATAAATCAAAGAGGTGGTGCAGGCAAAGGAGCAGGTGGATAAGATATTCATTAAGCACCCTAATATGCCGGTTTCACTTATGGTTAACATTTCAATCAGAGATACAATGACGGACACAAAGCAAGAGGTCATCGGTCCCCAGATCAGACCTCCTAATGTGATGATGACATCTTTGGGATCGTACTTCAGAAAAAGCACGACGGGTATCCGACAGGCAGCAACGGCTATGTAGGCGATGGCGCACAGCATGGCAGTTGAGGTAAGCATTTTTGTTCTTGTATTCATTCAGATTTTCTCCTTGAAAAAAATTAACACCTTAAAGAATGTCTTTCAGGTGTTAAGGAATATTTACAGAATATCAAGAAACATATATTCTGTGATATGCACGATCTTCTTCTATCCAGACTATACTGTTGGTTTTGGAATTGCACCAAATCATGCACATATGTGCTTGCGGACTGTACCGCCAATCGGGAATTCTTGCCCATTGGATATCTTTTATCCAATAAGAGTCACCCTGCCCTGAAGACTTCTTATTCAGCTGTCGGAATCAATCATACCTCTTAAAATGCTGTAAGGCAATAGAAGAAGGGGATTTCGGAAGTATTTCGGAAGTATCAGAAGATGGAGTGGATATAGGAAAAAGATACTTCCATGGCGGATTCTTTTTAAGGGATTATTACTATCGCAGCAGTGGCATACTGCCTGTGAGCTTATTGACTTTTTTCTTAGGGCCACAGATAGCAAGACCGAAGTATTGCAGGGTGCTTTCTGACATGTTCCCCATTTTAGAAATAAATTCATCATAGGTTTTACAACCCTGTGCCAGATCGGAAAAGTCAACCACGGTCAAGTCCTGAAAGTCGGGGTGATAGAGCTTCTCACGGATTGCTTTAAGGATTTCCGGTGAGCCTTTCAAAATTGGTACGGGAAACTCAATGATGCCGAGATGCTCGTTTCCACTCTGGTCTGTAACATTCGCACCGACCACCTCCGGCATCTCTTTCCCCAGGGTGATTCCCATGATAGCCGCCGTATTTGCAATAATGCCAAGCGGCAGATTTTCGTCAATGACCATAACGCATTTTTCATTCTGTAAATCCATTTTAGATTGCCTCCTGTTTTTGTGCTTTTCCTCTGTATTCAGAAAGGAACAGTCCGATCAGTGCCAGGACCGTACCAATGCCGGACATCACGGTTACTTTTTCGTTCAGAATAAGAGTGGATGTGACAACTGTGATAACCGGAACTAAGTAAATGTAAATGCTTGTTTTGACAGCACCCAGGACCTTCACAGCCATGTTCCAAGTGACGAAACAGAGTGCGGATGCGCCCAGGCCCAGGAAGATCAGATTTCCCAGGTAGACAGGATTTCCGAACCGTTCTGCTCCAATGCGGCAGTCAAACAGGAATAGCGCAGGTATCATAAATACGATCCCATAAGCAAATACCCGCCTTGTGGTCTGGATGGTGTGATATCCAAAACCGCTGATTTTCCGGGTAAGTACAGAGTAGCAGGCCCACACGACTGCCGCAGCTACGGCCAATAAGTCACCGATGGGATTTAACTGCATCTTCGCTCCGTTAAAGCTGATGAGGCAGATGCCGACCATTGCGACTACAAATCCGATGAAGAAATTTGCACGCAGTTTTTCTTCCTTCGTGAACAGATCGGTGAGCATTGCTGTGAAAAAGGGGGCAATGGAAATAATCACACCAACGTTGGAGGCCATTGTATAAGTCAGGGCAATGTTCTCCAGCAGATAGTACAGGCACACGCCACACAGTCCCGCCGCCGCAAAGACAGCTTCCTGCTGTTTGATAGTGCCTTTCATCCGGTGGGGATAGACGATCAGCAATGCCAGAAACCCCAGGATAAACCGGAAGAACAGGATTTCTATCGGTTCAAAATCCACTAACAGCACTTTGGTGGAGATGAAGGTAGTTCCCCATATCAGGATCGTTATCAGCGCCGCCAGATGCCCGGTTGCTTTTTTACTCATCCGGCGTTTCCCCCTTCTCTAAAAATATGTCACGGTAAAGGCCCGGAGCCAATCCGATAAATCGGTTGAAATAGTTCGTGAAATGACTCTGATCGGAAAAGCCTGTCTGCATGGCTGCCTCTATGGGAGGTATGCCCTGCTCCAGAAGTTTCTTTGCTTTGCCAATGCGTATGTTCTCTAAGTAGCTGTATGGCGTGACGCCTTTGGACTTGGTAAAGGCCCGGAGCAGTGTGGATTTGCTAAGACCAGCATAACGGCAGATCTGATCTAAATAAATCCGGTCTGCGAAGTGCTGCTCCATAAAATCGCAGGCTTTTTCAATTTCCTCCCGGCATTCCGGGATACAGCTTTCAAAGGGCTGCCCGTACCGTTGAATCAACAGAGATATGAGGAGCAGCAGATATTCTTCCTTACCGAACTCACAGGAACCTTTCATGACCAGTTCGTGGAGCGGATGCAGATAGCAGGTCACTTCTTCATCGAAGATCACGGTTTTGGAAAAGCCGGGGAGTTCCCTTCTCCCGGTCACTTCTTCTGCCAGGTCCAGCATGACTTCTTTGGTAATGTTAAATCCCCGGTAATCCAATGTGCCATCGTCACTCTGTACGCAAGCATGATTGTCTCCGGGATTGAACAGAAGAATATTGCCCTTTTTTAAGGCGTATTCCTGATTTCTACAGGACAGTACGCGGTGTCCATCTTCGATAAATCCAATCACATAATATTCATGGAAGTGGTTTGGAAATGGCTGCACGATTCCCTCAAAGCGATATGCCTCAATCCGAAGCTCATCATCATAAACCGCCGTCCTTGTTTGTTTCTTCATGTGTGTTCCCTCCTTGCTGTTCCTCATTGTAGCATTTCAAAATGCAAAAGGCTTGTAAAATATCTTCATTTTCTTCGGAACGGATAAAGACTACTGGATAGTTAGTAAAGGGTGTGGTATGCTGTTAGCAGGACATCAACACGAAAATAGGAACGTGAAAACTATGACATTGAAATGGAAGATAAGGCTGGCATATGAGTTGGAATGATGGGAGGTGCGTTTCATGGCGAACATCTTGATTGTAGAAGATGAAAAAAATATGCAGGACATTATTGCTGAATATATGCAGCGCGGTGGACATACCTGTTTTATGGCAGACGATGGTGTGGATGCGCTGCTGATACTGAAAAATAATCCTATGGATCTGATGGTACTGGATATTATGATGCCTCATCTGAACGGTTTTACCGTGTGCAAAATGGCAAGGGAAATGAGTAATCTGCCTATTATCATGCTGACTGCGAAAAGCAGCGAAGACGATAAACTGAAAGGGTATGAATTGGGTGCCGATGATTACATGACAAAACCATTCAGCCCCAAGGTGCTGCTGGCAAAAGCGAATGCTTTGCTGCGCCGTTCTTCTGTTGCCCCGGCAGAAACCATAAGTGCCGGTAAAATTTCCATAATTCCTGCCTCTCATAAGGTCTTTCTGGATGGGCAGGAAATCACTTTGACTCACAAGGAATATGAACTGCTCCATTTTTTCATGTCAAACCCCGGACAGATTTTCAACAGGGAGCAGTTGCTAAACCGGATATGGGGATATGATTTTGAGGGAACGACCCGAACGGTAGATACACATATCAAAACGCTGCGGCAGAAATTGGGGGACGAAAGCAAACATATTGTGACGCTTATCCGTTCCGGCTACAAATTTGAGGTGACAGTATGAAAATCAGTAATCATATGAATATATTTACCGTGCGGAAGAAAATACTACTGGCTTCTAAACTAATCGGCGTTATGCTGATTGTTTCCTATATGTTCTCTGCAAAGATGCCGATAGACACGGATATTTCCTTTGCCGTCTGGATGGTTTTCGTTGTCGTCCTGATCTGTACGGTTGATTTATTGATGGCGCGTTTCATTTCAAAACCTGTTTCTGAATTGAATGAGGCTGCCCATCGCATGGCGGAACTGGATTTTTCCAATCCCTGTACGGTAACGGGGCTTGATGAATTTGGAGAGCTTTCTAGGAGCCTGAATCGCATGGGGGAAAATCTGCAACAAGCATTTGCGGCGTTGGAAGCTGCCAACGTGAAATTGGAACAGGATGTAGAACAAAAGAAACGGCTGCTAGCCGAGCGCAAAGAATTGGTAGACAATCTCTCCCATGAAATGAAAACCCCATTAGGCGTGATCCGGGCTTATACCGAGGGCTTACAGGATGAAACAGACGAGGAAAAAAGGACAAAGTATTCCGAGGTTATCATTGCGGAAACAGAGCGCATGAACTGTTTAATTACTACGCTGCTTGATCTGTCCGCACTGGAGAATGGTGCCACGCAGCTTCATCCGGAACGGTTTGACTTTGTGGAATTTCTGGAAACGGTTGCAGGGCGGCTTTTGATGGATATACCGGATGCTGATTTTGTTTTGCAGTATGAACTTCCGGAGCATCCCGTCTATGCTGACACTGATAAAGGCCGTATGGAACAGGTTTTAGATAACCTAATCGTTAATGCAAAAAGAAATGTCCAGCCGGGCGGCATTCTGAAATTGTCCTTGACAGAACATGGCGCGATGCTGGATTTCACTATTTTTAATCAAGGACCGTCCATCCCGCAGGAAAACCTTTCAAAAATCTGGACAAAATTCTACCGTGACAGAAATTCCCAATACGGCGGTTCGGGGCTGGGGCTTGCCATTGTTGCACAGATTTTGTCTATGCAGCATTTGGACTACGGCGCTGAAAACAGGGATGATGGCGTAGCGTTCTATTTTTCTATTCCCACGATAAAATGACAATCTGATATTTACAGACAGGCTTCTGATCTCCAAGAGGATAAGGAAGCCTTTTCTTTTTTCTCTCAATAGATTTCACAGAGGCTTCACACCGATCTCACATCGACTTCAACCCATTTTCTTATCTTTATCCCACAAAGAGGGAACACCCCTCAAAATAAGGAGGTAACGGTGATGTTTTTAGGCTTGGAATGGTATTGGTGGCTTGTGATTCTGGTGGCGCTGGTGATCTCTATCCCGTTCAAGGTAAAATTTATGAAATGGTGGAATGAACACCAGCAAGAAAAGAAAAAGGAGCAGCGCGGAAAATGGGGGGATGAAAATGATTGATGTAAAGGACTTGACATTCTCCTACGGGAAAGATAAACAGGCATTGCATGGCCTGAACTTCTCCGTGGGAGATGGAGAAATCTTTGGGTTTTTAGGACCGAACGGTTCCGGTAAGTCAACGACCCAAAAGATATTAACGGGTATCTTAAAAGGACATGGAGGTATGGTGTCTCTGTTCGGGAAAGACATCAGAAGCGCATATACACAAGAGTTTTTTCAAAAAATCGGTGTCCTGTTTGAGTTTCCCTATCTGTATGCCAATTTAAGCGCCCTTGACAATCTCCATTATTTTGCTTCGTTCTATCCTAAAGAACAGCTGCGGGATGCAGAAGAACTGCTGGACGAACTGGAATTTAAGCGGGACTATTTAAAGAAGCCGGTTTCTTCCTACTCAAAGGGGATGCGCCAGCGTGTCAGCATGGCGAGAGCTTTAATCAGTAATCCAAAGCTCCTGTTTTTAGACGAGCCGACCAGCGGCCTGGACCCCGCCGGAGCTGTCCTCTTTCGTAAGCTCATAGAGAGAGAACGGCAAAAAGGCACAACAGTATTTTTGACAACACATAATATGCTGGACGCTGATCTGCTTTGTGACAGGGTGGCATTTATCTCCAATGGAAAAATCGTGGCGTTGGACACGCCAGGAAATTTGAAAGAGCAGAACAGCAACCACAGCATCATCATTCACTATCTGTATCAGGGTAAGAGGGAGGAACAGACGGTTGAGGCCCCGGAGCTGAAAGCTGGTATCCCTTTCGTCTATGACGAAATTATCAGCGTTCATTCCCAGGAGCCGACTTTGGAGGATATATTCATCCGGTACACAGGGAGGAGGCTGTCCTGATGTGGAAAAGTTTTTATTCCCTATTCAAAAAAGATTGCCGGATGATGGTGTCCGGGAGATTCTTTCTTGTGGCGCTGGGTTCGCTCATACTATACACGCTGTTCATTCACTTTGGTTATCTGAATTTTATGCAGGCCGGGATTTACAATGTGTATCTCTATGATCCTGCCGGAACGCAGACAGAGGCTTCTTCTCTTGTCTATCCGGTGACTTCTCTGGAAGAACTGGATGCAGCACTTGAAGCTGACACAAACGGCGTAGGCATTGATGCCAGCAGCGGTACTCCAAGTGTCATACTCTATACAGCGGCTAAAAAAGCAGATCAGCATAGAAAAGATTTTGCGTTGTCCTTGCTCCATCCTGACAAGGGTTATGCTGCAGAAATAGTCGGGAGCAACACCCCGGAAATGAAGCAGCGCAAAGAAATCACCTGTGAATTATTATTCATTGAGATTGTCGCCGTAGGTTTTTTAGGGATTGCTTCCGTACTGTTCAAAGAAAAGCAGATGGGAGTCATCCGCGTCCATGCAATTATGCCCCTGAAAAAGAGCCTGTTTATATTTTCAAAAGTCTTTATCTTCCTGCTGACAGATTTGGTGTTTGCAACCTTGATGACTTTATTCAATGTTGGGCTTACAGACATGAGAAGTATTTTGCCCGCCGTACTGGTACAGACTGCTATCCTGTCTCTGATTATGGCGTTGGTGGGTTTTGGCTGCACAATGCTGCTAAAAGACTTCAAGCAATTTTCACTCGCGTATCTGGTGATTGCGCTCTTTGCAGCGACCCCTGTTTTTCTGTCGGCCAATACTTCAATCAAAATAGCGTGGATTATCTACCATCCGTTTTATCATGTGTATATGGGGCTGAAAAACGCATTTTTCGGTGTACCGGTCACAAACTCAATTTATTATATTTGTGCGGCGAGTGCAATTATCCTGCTCTTTGGTATTGTAGAATTTGCGTTCCGTAAAGAAATGGGAAAGGAGGGCTGACAATGAAAGGACTGATTTATCAGCTTAAAAGCGTCCGAAAAGATAAGTTTTGCATGATGTCTTTTCTGCTGCCTGTCGTGGTGGCCGCGGCATTAAATTTTGTCGGCTCCATTGACCTTTCTTCTTTGGGGGAATTTCAGTTTGGTGTGGTTGCTCACGATGCCACTTCGGAAATGGAGAACTGGCTGGAAGAATACGGTTCTGTTACGGTCTATCAGACAAGGGAGAAATTGATTTTGGCAATCTATGAACCATCTACGAACCTGATAGGCGTGGAAAGGAACGGGAATGGTATCAGAACCATTATATCCGGCGATGAATTAGGTACATGGCAGCGAACGGCAAATACACTTCCGTCACTTTATGAGCAGCGGGAAACATCTGCACAGACCAGTATGCAGGTTTTGGAACGTCCTGACATACTGGCAGGTTATCAGAATATCTTCATTGCCATTACGTTGATTGTCGCTATGTTCATGGGCTGTACTTTTAATGCAATGAACATCATTTCAGAAAAAGAGGATGGCGTTGCGCTGGTCAACGAAATACTGCCTATGACATCCAGACAATATATGCTTCAAAAAATCTTTATCGGTTTTGTGTTTGGGTGTTTGTCCGCTATTGTAACAGCGGCAATCTGTTTCAGGCTGTCCGCCGCTGGGGCGGCGGTCATGCTGGCGCTGATCGTATTGTCAGCCTTTGTATCTGCTTTGATCGGCCTGTTTGTTGGCCGTATTTCGGATGGGCTGATGGTGGGCGTTGTTTACATCAAAATTATTATGATTGTGTTTATGGCAGTCCCAATATTGTATTATTTGGCAGGCACAGGGAACAAAGTCCTCTCATACATTTGTTATCTTATCCCATCCAGTGCCACTTTTGAGGGGATTATGGATTTGGCAAATGGCGGTATCGTTATCGCAGGTAAAGATATGGTGATTCTTGTTGCTCACTGTATTTTTTGGCTTTTGGCCTATCTTTTTATATCGGAACGCCAGAAAAAACAGGTATAACTGACCTTAAGTAAGGAAATGAAATGGCGGTGAGAACTATGGTGGATATCTTAATTATTGAGCCTGGAAAGGAAGATGGGATACTAAATGAAATAGTGGATTTTATATCTTCAAGGACGCAGTGCCGGGTTACGAATTTGCCGTCAAATTTAAACGTAAATCTTTCTGCTGAAGTTTTATCTTTCGCTGGTATGGAAGTTCGTGTTTATGAGCAGACGGTCTGCCGGGATGGAGAATTAGTTCCAATGTCCCACCATGAGTTTTTTACGTTACTCTATTTGGCACAGCATCCCAGATGGGTATTCTCGAAAGAACAAATCTATGAAGCAATGTGGAAATTACCTGGAGATGAGTGTGGATCAGCGGTGACGAATGTGATCAGCCAGATTCGGAAGAAGATTGGAGATAGGTATATAGAAACGGTAATAAACAGCGGGTATAAATTCGTGGGATAGGAAACGAAAGATAAGGGCATCTGTCAGCAAGACTGGCGGATGCTTTTTTCACGCAGATATGGTATGCTGTTGGCAGAATTACTTATCGGAGGTATGTGTATGGAAGAACAGCAGAATCCATTGACTTATGAAATCATCAAAGCGGCTGTTGCCGGAGAGAAATGGGCAACAGAAAAGGTCATTGCACACTACGATTCTTATATTGAGGAGCTTGCCACAGTGAAAGAAAGGCAGCCTGACGGCAGCGTAAAGAGTTATGTGGACGAGGATTTGAAGCAGGAGATAGCATTGAAACTGCTGGAGGAGATACCCAACTTCCCGATGGAGGAAGCGGAGGGGATTGCAGGAGGGGAAACTGAGACGGAGAAATAAAACTTATATATAGTAGAAATCCGGCTCATGCAGAAATCAGAGTACATAAAATTTGTGTGTTTCTTGGACGAACGGTTCATACTCATGGAAAAATAAAAGGGTGGGGTAAAATTCTGAAAAAGAAGCCCCCACCTTTTCGCATAACTGAGAGGGTGTACAAACTTTTTCGCAAAACGGAAAATGCGGTTGTACCTTTTCGCAAAAGAGAGGGGCTTTACTTTGGCTCGGAAAGAGAATTACGCTATTATTGAGAAAATACGAAAAAAGAGGTATATTGTAGGGAGAAACATGTTCTTGAATTAGAAATGGAGATAGAAGCATGAACAAAATATTAATTATAGATGATGATACTTCTTTGCTGGAACTACTCAAAAAATGTATGAATGGTTTGTATGAGACTGATACTGCATGGAATGGGAAACAAGGTTTGGATAAACTAGCAGAATTAAAATATGATGCAGTTTTGCTGGACGTAATGCTTCCAGGGGAAGATGGGTTTGCTGTTTTAAAGAAAATACGTGAATTGTATTCTGTTCCAGTCATTATGCTGACAGCTAAAAATTCCCAGACCGATAAAATCAGCGGCTTGGGAATTGGAGCAGATGATTATGTTACCAAACCATTTGATATGGCAGAATTACTGGCCAGATTAGCTTCGCAAATTAGAAGAAACACAGTCCTCAAGGATGGCATTTTACAACAACGGAAGATATGTTTTGGGGAGCTGACTATTGATCCGGGACTTAAAGCAGTGTTAAAGGGCGGAGAAGAAATTCTTTTAACGGGAAAAGAATTTGATGTATTATATTTTCTTGCTTCTACTCCTGGTCGTGTTTACACGAAAAAACAAATCTATAAAGCTGTCTGGAAAGATGAATATGTTTATGATGATGACAATATTATGGCTGTTATAAGCAAAATTAGAAAGAAAATTGAAGACTATCCGGCTGCCCCCAAAATGATCCAGACAATTCGGGGAGTAGGATATAGGTTTAGTGAGGATGGTTGAGAATGGAATGGAAAGTGATAATTCTTTTTGCAATTTGTTTATGCTTGTTGGTGATGTTGACCAGTATGTTGAGACGTATCAAGAAAATTAACGAGATTTTAGAAGAAATTATGAATGGAAATTTAGACCGCCGAATTGTAATAGGTCCACATTCTCCTTTTTCTGATTTGTGTTACAAAATAAACCAGATTATGATGGATAATAAAGAAAGACTAATACAGACAGAACGGTTGGAGCGTAGAAATGATCAGCTCATGACTAGCCTTTCTCATGATATCAGAACACCTTTAACTTCAATTATTGGAAATCTCGATGCCATCCATTATCAGTATATTTATGGAGAAGCAAGTGTGGATTCAATTGAATCAGCAAGGGAAAAAGCATATGTTTTGAAATGCTACCTTGATGATCTGTTTCAATGGTTTAAATTGAACTCCAGAGAAGAAAGTGTGGAACTGAAATCAGTTGATTTGGTAGAGGAAACCAGAATCATTTTTGCTAACTGGATTGCGGCATTTGAAGGAAAAGGAATTTCATATGATTTTGTATCCAATAAAGAAGAAATTTATGCTAATGTAGATCAAATCTTTTATGAACGAGCAATCAATAATCTTTTGAAAAATGTACTAGAACACAGCGAAGCAACACAGGTCTATATTGAATTAAAACAGATAGATGGGAAAGTAGTAATTCAAGTTTGCGATAATGGGCGGGGGATTTCGAGAGAAGAACTTCCGTTTGTGTTTGATAGGTTATATAAAGGAGATTCTGCCCGCAACAGTGGAGGGAGTGGTTTAGGTTTAGCAATCGCAAAGGAACTGATACAGTTGCAAAGAGGGGAAATTTATGTAAAATCAATTCGGGGCCAGGGTACAAAGTTTTTAATTGAATTTGCTCAAAATTCTATAAATGAATAAGGACTGTTCCACTTAAATAGTGGAGCAGTTTTTATATATTTTAATTGCAAGGTTTTTTTAAGGTTAGAGGTATTAGAAACTGGTAAAATTAAAAGCAAATCACAAGTAGAAAGGGATAGCAAAATGGAAAGTTACATCATCGAAACAAAAGGTTTGACAAAATATTATGGAGACAATCCTGCGGTAAAAGATATAGATATGCATATAAATAAAGGCGAAATCTATGGTTTGCTTGGAAGAAACGGGGCTGGTAAGACAACCATTATGAAGATGTTGCTTAGGCTCACTTCGGTAACACAAGGAACAATAAGTATGTTTGGTGAGTCTTTTATCGGAAATGAAAAAAGGTTTTTGAACCGAATCGGTGTGATGATTGAAACACCAGGGTTTTATCCTAACCTTACAGCAACAGAGAATTTGGAAATCTTGGCAAGCCTGCGTGGAATAATAAAACGTAATGCCGTAGCAGAAAGTTTGGAGCGTGTCGGACTGCCATATAAAGATAAAAAATTGTTTTCAGAGTTTTCATTGGGAATGAAGCAAAGATTAGGAATTGCGGCCGCAATTATTCATGATCCGGAAATTCTTATACTTGACGAACCGATTAATGGCCTTGATCCTATAGGTGTTGCTGAAACTAGAAATTTCCTGAAGGAATTATCGCAAGACTACGGAAAAACAATTTTATTATCAAGCCATATTCTTTCAGAAATTGAGTTGCTGGCTGACAGTATCGGGATTTTACATGGTGGAGTGTTGCTGGAAGAATGCTCTTATAAAAAGCTCAAAGAAAAAAATGCACAATATATTTTACTGAAAGCGGAACCGATACAGAGAGTGGTAAACCTTATTGAGAATACCTTAAAAATGGGAAACTATCGAGTTACTGGAGAAAACACAATTCTGATTTATGATAAAGAGGTACAAACTCAAAATATAGTTAAAGTTTTGGCTAGAGAGGGGATTTTTGTGGAGACAATCGTTAAGAGAGAAGATTCCCTAGAAGATTATTTCAAGCATTTAACCGGAGGTGAGGGGATTGCTTAAAATATATTGGAATGAATTAAAAAAATTAAAGCGGAAAAAAATGACAATGACACTTTTTGCTATTGGTTTTTTACTGCCTGCTTTCAGTGTTTTATTATGTGTACATAGTAATTATCGTTTTCGGAATTTGGTGGGTATGAATGAACTGTTTGGAAGTTTTCTGATTGTTCCGTTTCTTTTTTCTGTGCAGTTTTTATCGCTCTTTGAAATGGAAGAGCAGGATCATACACTAAAAAATATCTTGGTTATTGGAATTTCAAAGGAAAAAATCTTTTTGTCAAAGCTGTTGGCTTCGCTGACAATTGTTTTATTGTTTATAGCAGTCAACACGATCTATACAATGATAGGAGGGCTTCTCCTTAAAAATTATACTGCTGATTTCTTACTGATATTTGGGAAGTTGTTTATTACCTCAGCAGCGGCTGTTGGCGCAACATTACCTGTGACTGTGTTGATTATTCTTCTCCGCAAGAAAAATCTGATTGCAATGATTTCAGTGAATTGTTTTGTCCTTTTGGAGTTCCTATTTGTATGGCAATTATCAATGCTTAATTGCTTAGGTCTGCATTTGCCAATATTGATAGCGTATCGGATTACATATCCTATTAGTATTTTGGATTATACAGAAAATTTGCAGCTTGGATTAGACACGTTATATTATGCGGCTGACAAAGGAATTCTTATCTTAGGATTAACAATTATTATATCTTTAACAGCTAGTATGTGGATTTATAGGAGACAGGAAATATGAAAATGATGAAAATATTGATTCAAGCAGAGAGAAAAAAGCTAAGACGGCAACGAATGATATGGGTAGGTTATTTGAGTATTGTATTTTCTTTCATTGTTACGATAGCGCAGCAGATTCAGCTCAATAGTAGTTCGATAGTATGGAGAAATATGGTAGATATGTTCATATATAATAACGCTGTGCTGTTTTTACCATTTTCTGTATCCTTAATTGGTGGTTATATAATTGACCGAGAATATTCACAAGATACCTTGAAAAATCAATTGGTAATTCCCATACAATGGAGGGATATGATAAAAGCAAAAATGATTGTACTTTTCTTGCTGGTAATTCAAATGGGTGTTTTTGAAATGCTTGTTTCTTTATTAATGGGAATAATTATAGGATTTGGTGGCATAGCACCAACAATAGTTTTTCAAAATATCTTTCATATTTTGGTTTCTAATGTGTGTATTACTATTGGAATACTGCCTATAATCTTATGGTTTGGAAGAACTGGCGGGAAATATGTCTGGGGAAGCATTTTAGCAATGCTTATAGGCGTTTCAGGAATATTTGTTATAAATGGCGGACTTGTCAATTGGCATCCAGTAACAGCCTCCTTATCATTTACAACAATGGCGTATAAAGCAGTAAATGTATTGACAACAGCAAAATCATGTATTGCAGTAGCGCTTTATGGCTTATTGAGTATAGTAGTTTACATCGGATTTTTCCAAAAAGAGAAAGTATTGTAGCTTGTAGCTTTTCTATAAGATATGCTATGAGCAATATATAAAGGCAAGAATCAAGGGGGTATTGAATGTGTGAGAAAACACATAGGATTATAGGAATTGTTGGAAAACAAGAAAAAGTCCAAGAATATATTCACAGAATCGGAGTCCCCATAGATGCATTTGTGCTGTCTGCGGATGAACCTTTAGAACACAGGACTGTCATTGAATATCTGGAGAAATGGAGTAAAGAAATAGGAACGGCGCAATATGGCGCAAGTACGTTAATAGGTATGCTGGAATTTGGTGGCCTAGAGGAAAAAAGAGAGTGTAATGCAGATGAACTATCTGATGGTGAAAAACAAAAATTGCTGTTGTTGAAAGCATTGATGTCTTGTAATCATTATTTTATCATTTGGGGATTGTTCCGGCAGTTGGAGAAAAAGAATATAGAAAAGATTACAGAAATGCTGATAGAGTTTTCTACTTTTTCCGATATTATCTTGGCGTGTGATGAGGACACAGGGTTTGAAATATGTGATAAGGTGATTTATTGTGAATAAAAGTTTATACACATTTATCTTTCAGATGAAACGGAAATAATGAGTGTTGTTAACGAATTGTGGTATTATCGCTATGTGAGCAGAGAGGCGGTGCAGGAGATATATTCAAAGTTTGGAGTGGCTTTTGTAGATTTATAAAAGGCGGAGGTGATATTGGTTGGAACGATAGAAATTGTGATGAGGAAGATTGCTCCCTCTGGGAGCGTTTCAGAAACCGTTCTGGTTTCGCTGCCGGGAGCGGAATCTCAGGAAGCCACCCATAGTTCCGATATCCTCATCTTCCCCAATCTGGAAATCCACATCAACGAACAGACCGTCTACCGCGATAACCACCCCGTCTCTCTCACCCACCATGAGTTCTTTACCTTACTCTATCTAGCCCAACATCCCTCCTGGGTTCTGTCCAAAGAGCAGATCTACGAAGCAGTCTGGAAAGCGGACCCGGAGCAATGCGGGGCGGCGGTGGCGAATGTGGTGTATTCCCTTAGACGGAAGATCGGAGATGGGTACATAGAAACGGTGGTTGGGAGCGGGTATCGGTTTGTGGGATAGGTTCTGATTCCATATTCTATTTAAGTAACGGAAATCAGATTCCTGCAAGGAGTATATTGTAGGTTGTTTATTAATAAGCAATTATACCGAGCATAAGCGCAAAATGTCCAGCTGTCTGTCTTGATAGTTTCGTTATACGGAGAAAGTGTTTTTTCACAGTGGAAAAATATAGATTGACTTTCTACCGAAAGCTGCCTATAATATAAATGAATAATTCATTCAAAAGAAAGGGGCGGTAAATTTGAATCAGCGGATTAAGGATATAGCAGATGCAGCTACCCGGCTATTTCTGCAACAAGGTTATGCAAAAACACAAATCAGCCACATTGCAAAAGCGGTAGGTGTTTCTGTCGGTACGATTTATCTCGATTTCACGGGGAAAAAGGAGATCATGCACTTTATTCTGAAATGTACCGTTGACCCCGACTTTATGGAACGAGAGTTTGAGCGGCCTATAACAGACGATCTATTTACAGGACTGGAAGATGAGATTATAGCGCTCTTTGAAAAATCGGGAAATGAATTTGTTGCACATCTTCAAAATGGCATTGCTGATTATGATTTTGAAACCCTGATTAGTGACGCCTTTGATATTCTCGCCCGGTATGCGGTTGGCTGCCTGTTCATTGAGAAAAACCAGTTTGATTTCAAGAATCTGGCACAGCATTATATAGCATACAGAAGAAAATTTCTGGATACCATGATGGGCTATATTCGCGCGTTTATTGAGCAGGGAACGGTTCGCCCGCTGGAACATCTTGAGCTGTCCACGACATTGATCATTGAAATACTCTCATGGTGGGCAATGGACGTTCGTTATACGTCTTTTGAAACGAAAGATATTCCTATGGATTTGGCGAAACAGATCTGCATGGATAATATCGTGGCCGCATACAAGCGATAAATTAGCAGGGCCTTGCGCCCTCTAATTTTTCCCCTTGGTATGAATGAATTGTTCATTTAGTTATTTTGGGAAAGCGAGGACAACATTATGAAAATGAAAAAACATCTGGCGGCGTGTTTCGTTGCCGCTGCGGGGCTGCTGATATTAACCGGCTGTTCCCATAAGCAATCATCCACACTGGCGAATGAGCTTACTTTTTCCTTAGATGATATATCGGAAGTGACTATATCGTATGACGAGGAAAAAGTGACATTCTATGAAAGTGAAAATAATGCGCTGACAATCAAAGAGTACATGACAGAAAACAAGAGCAGCTATTATGCAAAGGTTGACCAAAGCGGCAACAGTATTAAGATCAGCGAGGGCGGCAAGCCTTTTCTCAAAGATGGTTTTTCCCGCTATGTTGAAGTTTATTTACCAGCGTCCTACCATGAGAGCCTGACAGTTACAACTACTGACGGGGATATTGATATTTCAGCTCTTGAAATGACATTAAATGCGCTCCGCATTGACAGCACCGCTGGAGTAGTCAAGTTGAACATCGTTGCGGCGCAAAATATCCATCTGTCCACCACCAGCGGCGTTTTAGATGTGAACCGGCTGGAAGCCGACACGATCAGGGTTGATACAACCAGCGGCAGCTTCTCTTGTTATACGCTGAATGGGAATGTGGTCTATACCAGCACCAGCGGCAATGCAAACATTCAGTCCGCCATTGGCTCAGGTAACTATAAGGCGAACAATTCAGGCGAATTGAATGTAGTCTATACCGAAGTGACCGGCGACCTCTCATTCTATAACAAAAATGATAACATCCATGTTACGTTGCCCGCCGATTTGGAATTTGAGTTCCAGGCCACAACAAAGAATGGGTCTGTTTCAACCAATTTCCAAGAAAGCATTTCTATGGATGGCAGGACAACAAGCGGAACTGTGGGCGAACATCCAACAGTTACGGTCAAAGTGGAAACAAATAACGGGGATATAGAGGTAACACGATGAAGCAAGCAGATAAAAAAGAGGCGGTCTGTATGGATAACGAAAAAAAGAAAAATTTACAGTGGTTGCCCTTGCTCATAACACTGTGTTGTGCAGCCATCACGTTATTGATCTATATACTCTGTATAGGCCAGAACGATTATGTCATTTTTTTACAGGTGATTTCTGCGGCATTGATTCCTGCAATATTGCCGATAGTGTCTTATGCCACGAAAGAAAAATTTCCTTTGGTCTTGAATTTATTGTTTTCCATACATATTGTCCTTGCTGTTGACTTGGGATGTGCTATGTCATTTTATGATCGGTTTTATTGGTGGGATATGCTAATGCATGGCTGTTTCGGTTTAATTGCAAGCATGAGTTTCTATATTTTGCTTCTGAAATGGAATGGGAGAAATCTAAAGCGCTTCGGTTTCTTTGTACTCATTTTTCTCTCCACGATGGGGTGTGCCGCAATATGGGAAATCTTTGAATTTACCTGCGATCAGATATTGAATATTGACGCACAGCGAGTAATGGAATCTATTGCAATGGGGCACACGCCTGTTTACGACACCATGATGGATATAATCGTGGCCATAGCGGGGATTGCTGTATTTTATATTAGCCTGCTCATTGATAGTTTTTGTAAAAACAAGCTGGGAAAATCTCTGTATGGGAGATTTGTTTATATTCCTGCAACAGCGAAGAACAAAGCAGCCAGTCAGGAGGTAGCGCAATGAAACATCGCATTTTTCCCATGAGCCTGATGCTGGCAATGATCGCTCTAATTGGTGTCGTACTGTATTGGAACGGAAATTATGTGGTTTATATGCTCGCATACATTTTTTCCTGTGTGTTCCTGCTATGCTATGCGATTTTTGCAGCGTCTACCATATTGGAAAAGATTGTTCAGGTAATTATATACGCTCTCATTTTAGCGGCACAAATTTTGTTTGCAGTTTTGGTTATACGCCCTGTCGATAGTACGGAATTATATTTTCATTTATACCGCTTGCTGGGGGTTCTGATTATTCTTGCCCCCTTTCTTGCCCGGCAAATATGTTTCTTCCATCATACGGACAACTGCATTGCCCCCTCGGTAAATGATTGGGCTGTACTGTCCTATTCACAGCTACTTCAAGACCAGGAACTTATCACAGAAAGGATTGCAAAGGCAAAGCAGGCCAGAAAAATCTTATCGAAAGGATGTCTGCGGGAAATCATCGAAGATTTACCACGCTATAATTCATTCGCCTATACCAATGACGGAACGCTGACAAACGAATATTTCAATACCGCAAAAGCATCTCTGGACAATGGCTACCTCTATTTGGTAATCACAAAATCCAAAAGCCCGTCCAGTGAAGTAATCGGCCTTTTTACAAACAGAGCATATAATCACGTTTCCATTTCTTTTGATCGTGAGCTGCAAACAATTATCAGCTACAACGGAGGCGATAAGCTGGAACCTCCCGGCCTTAATTCAGAAATTCTGAAAGGATTAACAAGGCGAAACGGTTCAACGGTTCTGCTTTACCGACTTCCGGCTACCCCTGCTCAAAAGAAGATAATATTGGATAAGGTGTATGAAATCAACAGCGAGGGCAGCGCCTATAACCTGTTGGGCCTGCTTTTCAAAGCATCATACCAGCCTAACATTATGTTTTGCTCTCAATTTACTTATACCATGTTGGAGCTGGTTGGCCTGAACTATTTTGAAAAAGCGGCAACCCATGTTCAGCCAACAGATTTTATTGAATTGGACTATTACAGGAACCTTGAATATGTAACAGAGATAACTTTTGATAAGGCTAACCCCGATAATGGAGATCAAGCGTATGGAGAAACAACGGAATAGAATACCTTGCGAATGTTTGGATTTTGTAGAAGCATCCCACCGTCACCGCGTATATCCCCTCATGTATTGCCACATGGAGATTATAGGTCATCTTGACATTGAGCGTTTGAAACAGTCTGTTTCCCTTTCGAGTGAAATTGTGCCGGAAATTCTGTGCGCTTATGATTTCAAAAAGAACTGCTTTGTCGATTTAGGATATACGGCTGATGACGTAGTACGATACGCAGCAGAGAATATGACTTCTGTATTGCAGCAGGATTTAGATAGTCACCCACAATTCCAGATTTTTATTATCTCTCAAAAGAACCATGAACTTGTAATCGCTGTAATGAGCCATATTCTTGCTGATGGGGAGGGATTTTTACAATACCTTTATTTGCTGGCGGCGCTTTACAATGGGAAACGACTGAATAAGAACATCGAAAATTACCGCGATATTTCCCCTCTGTTGAAGAATATCCATGTTCTTACTCCAACGGAGCAGGCAAAACGTCATAAGCACCTATCCATCTCTCCATTACGGCCAGCAGAAACAAGCAATCAATTTTTGTGCTTAACCAGTCAAATATCATCCCGTGATGTGGAGCTTATTCACCAAAAAGCAAGGGAATCCAGTGCAACCATGAATGATGTTTTTATGACCGCTTATGCCCGTGTGATTGCCCAACTTCAAAATATAAATACGGTAGTTCTTCCGTGTCCTGCTGATCTACGGAGATTTTGTCCAGAATTGGACACTTTGACTATTGCAAATATGACCGGGATATATCGGAGGATAACAGTTGAAATTCCACCGGGATGTTCATTTGGTATGACCTTGCAACAAGTGCATATTGAACTGGCACTTCAAAAATCCCGGTATCGTTGTTTTGTAGGCATAAAAGCCTTAGACAGAATGTTTCATAAAGCCCCGCGCCTTCTGTTGGGACAAGCCGTAAAAGCCACCTACCGATTAACACCTGTATCATATACAAATTTTGGAATTATTAGCCATGAAAAGCTCTGCTTCACAAACTGTACCATTCAAAACTGTTTTTTGACCGGAACATATCGGCTACCACCTGATTTTCAGCTAACGCTCAGTACGTTCAAGAATAGATGTACTTTGAATTGTACGTTGCAGGGATCTGCTGATGGAGAAAAAGCGGGACAGTATATATTGGAGCTGATAAAGAAAGAAGTTCTTAATTGGATTATATAAAATAAAAAGTGTTTGCTTAACACAGATAAAGTAAAGCCAGCGAGCAAGATTTCTCTTACTGGCTGACTTCACTTGTTAGATTGTGATTCCGGGTTTGCGTTCAATAATTTACCGGGATAGCACACTCTCAGGTTGTCGGCTCCGTTTGTTTTTGTCACATTCTGTCGAACGATTTTTAAAATATTAGACCGTTCATAACTCATCCAGAACTTATCCAGAAGTCGGTGGTTTATAATGGCAGAAAACGAGAGAAACCAGCAGAAACAAGGAACTCTTGTCCTGCTGGCTTCACTCAGAGTCTTTCGTTTCGGACCCGGATTGGCGGGCAAGTAGCTGCTCGACCATACAGTCCACGGTGTTCAGCATGAATTTCCGATCCTCGGAATTGCACACCTGAAATTTCCCGATGAGATGCTGTATTTCTTCTTCATCCTCTGTGCTGTCCGGGTTGAACAGTATGTTCGCTGAAATTCCTAACCGATTCACAATCGGATAGAGGATTTCAAAGGAAGGGTTCATTTGTCCCTTCTCTATGTTCTGGATGGTCTTGATTGCCACATGGCAATCGTCCGCCAGTTCCTGTTGGGTTAGTTTGCAATCGTGTCTTGCGGCGCGGATACAGCTACCCAAATGTACTAATTTGTCTTTCGGCATAATCATTCACCTCACATATATTCTATCGTGCCGATTTGGGTTTTCACATTCCCTAATCGTACCGATGATTTATGTACGATTATACCGATTTTGAAAAATAGAATACGCAAAGCTCTGTTGGGGAGCCAATAAAAAAAACGGCTTCCCGCAGCAGGGCTTATTCGTGTTTGCCATCTGTGGTTTGCCGTAAGGAGAAAACCATGGATGGCATTATTTTTGTAAAAGGGTATAGGTTCCCGCCGGGTGGACAATTAAAAAAATTTTAGCATTCGATGCGGAGTCTTATACCTACGAACAGGCATTATATTGCGTGTTCAATATCTACAATAATACCTATAACGCATATTACTACCATATCTGGAACTATCACGTCAGGAAGCAGCAGAAGCTCCCTGGCGTTTTTCTATGTCAATTTCTGACGAATTTCCTTGATTGTTATTGGAGCAGAGGCCCGCCTTCTTTGTCTGTTTTTATTCATAAACGATGGGAGGAGAGCGGGGCTTGTGGACTCGGAAAAAATTATTTTCAAAAAAAATAAAAAAATTTTCAAATCCGTTTCCGATTTTGCACGCCTGAATTGTTTTAGTTATTCAAAGGAGGCGATGAAGGACACTCAAAACTGGATAGAAGGGAGGATGATGTATGTCGGCTCCCTTAAAAGATAAGGAATGCATCATAGCCATGTATGACAGTTATGCCAAGACTGTGATGCGGAATAAATGCAGGAATGCCCTCAGAGCAAAGAGAAGAAGGCAGAGATACGAAATTGTAGGAGCGGAAAAGATACAGTACCTGTTTGAGATGCAATCCCATACCGATGTCTATCCATCGGAGCATTTTGTAAGCTGTGGAGGTGATTATACCTGCGTGATCACCAGTGAAAAACTGTATCAGGCCATGATGCTTTTGCCGGACAGGGAAAAAGCGGTTATCATACTTAATTTCTGGTATGGCTGGACGAACTACCAGATAGCACAGCATTTCCATGTCTCGACACGGACAGTGTATAACTGGCGGCAGAAAGCTTTCCGGTCCATAAGAAACTATTACGAAAGGAAATCATGATGGAAGAAAAGAAACTTACATATGAACTGATCCGTGCTGCGGTTGCTGGAGAACCGCAGGCGCAGGAAGATATTCTAAATTACTATGATGAATACATCAATTCGTTGGCAACTGTGGAAGAAGAAAAGGAGGACGGTGAGACAATCCGTTACATAGATGAGGACTTAAAGGCTCAAATTCAGTTAAGCCTGTTGGAAGCCACAAGAAAATGGAGGGCTATATGATGACGTTGAAACCAGACTTATTTGATTTTGCCTTTGTGCCGGATTGGTATGGGCAGTTGGATGAATTGGCGCAGATGGCCCTCCCGGAGCCGTGGCGGTTCAAGAAACCAACCAATGTGACGAAGAACCAGGACACACCTATTCTGGAACGCTATATACATATGATTTTTCGCAAACAATGCATTGAGTTCAATTCAGCAGAAGATGACAGAAAAGGAGCACAGTTTTTCCATGTGGAGAACGAAAGGGCCTGTTTCCATACCGGACTATATAACAGCCGGTATAAAGGGATTTACGCTTTCTTTGACCGGAACCACAAGAAGGACTCCATGCTGAAATGGTATTTTAGGGGATTTTGTGACGAGCTGTCACCGTGGCTAAGATACATACAGCCACTGCCGCAGAAGCCTTCCTACTACACAGCGAAACGGGGAGCGGGATTTAATCCGGACTGGCCGATCAGGGTAAACGTAGAACACATATTGGGAGATGCAGAAAATTTGGAGCGGATTCCAGCGAAGATCCGCAAAGCAAAGAACCTGTCGCTGCTATTTGAAACAGCGGTGGAACTTGGCAGAAGAAGGGCCGTGGTGGAACCGGGGCTTGTGGTACCTCAAGGATACCAGGGGAAAATACAGTACCTGCTCCCGGTCTATCTGACAAATATGAAGAAGCCAGACCTTGCCATGACACTGGAGGTAATGGATGGCTACTATATGGGACATACCTGCCTGACTTTGGAGATGGCTTATTTAAATGCCAGGGTGATCGCAAGATCGCTGGCTCCATGGCTGACAGAATTAGTGTGCTAGAGAATTAAGCTGGAACAAACGCCCGATAAAGATGGATCAATATATGCCATGTCGGGCGTTTGGCTTTTGGGAGAGCAGATGAATCAGCTACGTATGTGTTTTAAAGGAGGAAATCGGAACAGCCTTTGATACAAACAAAGGTTTTTTAATATGCTAAATCAAATAGTCAAATTTTGTAACAGATAACGAAATATTCGAATATGCAAGAGCGCCACCACTTCGATTTGATTTCTAAAAAATTTCAGATCGGAGGTAAAGAAAGGTGGTTTATAACAAAGCAAGAGAAGAACAAAAATGGAAGAAGTGGAAAGAACGTGAGGAAGAAAAGCTCCGGGAACTGGGCATGGATGAAGTATCCATACAGGCATTGCATGAGAGCGATTGGGCGGATTTTAATTCTGAAAGGCGCTATCGGGAACGTCAAATGCCGCTTTTGGATTATGTGGAGCTATTACTGGCAGAAACGGAAATTAGTGAAACTCAGATCCAAAGCGTGGAGGAACTGCTGGATGCCATAGGCGATGAGCAGCTATTACATATTTTGATGGAAGCAGACAGGGCAACGCTGCAGATCGTCGTCCTCAAGATGATGGGCTATGCGCCAAAGGAGATCAGTACTTGTATCAATATGCCGGAGCAGACAATCTATACGAAACTGAGGCGATTGCGGGAAAAAATAAAAAAAGTTGTGAAAGCTGAATAAAAACAGGCCATCTCATCGGCTATTAAGTAGAAGGGGGATAGTGTCCCCTTTTACGCACCTTGAAAATCTTATACCAGCATTACTGGTACGTTCCCATGGATAGTAGCGTTGCAGGATGAGCGCCAGGACGAGGAAATTTGAAACGGGTACCGGGGATAGACCAACCGCAGAAATTGTGTGATGGAAAGTCTGCCCCGGTGTCTGTTTCGGTTTCTTTTGAGCGATCCATCAGACCTGACAGGGAGCCGCGGCTGGCTCTCCGCCATGAGCATCCATGGGGGATAATGATACGATATTCTGCCAACGAGCAGAGGATGAACTCCAGGTTGTAATCAGCAAGACCTTCAGAACATCTGCGAATGGCATTTGCCAGATGCCTGCCAGTAATGTTCCCATATATGCCATGAAGGAAGTGGCAGAGGCTGTCAGGGGTGCGAGGTCAAATATGACGCCAACAATGAAACAACAATTAGAAATCAATGGAAGTGTGTCGTTGATATCAGATATATGCGGCTGTGGGGGAACTCACAGCCGTACTTTAAAAAGATGTGTTTTCCTTTGGTATTGACGTCATGCGTGAAAGGCAGGCAATGAAATGAATTATAAGAATCAATATCAAAGAAAAGCACATCAGGAAATTGACTTTATTTTCTTGACGCTTCTGCCGCAGGCTGGCTTAAGCGTAAGGGAAGAACAGGTAAAACTAAGCCATCAGATGTTAGATACCCTGCTGGAAGGGAAAATAGCTCTCTGCGATGCGGGGGTGGGGATTGGGAAAACGTATGCTTATCTGGTAGCTTGTGTCCTAATGCGAAAATATGCGGCGGCGATGGGAAACGGATGGCTGTGTGATAAACGTCCGGTAGTTATTTCTACCTCCAGCATTGCATTGCAGGAGGCAATCATACAAGAGTATATCCCTTTTTTATCAGATATTTTTCTGGCAACCGGGTTGATCGGATCCCCGTTAAAGGCTATTGTGCGGAAGGGAAAGGAGCATTTCGTTTGTGATAACCGTCTGGAAGTCCGCTTGGAGGCTGTCCGGGATAAGCCTAAAAATGAGGAGCAGAAAAAAGCTCTGTTTTCTTTAAAACAAATCTACGATATGGATGAGGTTGCCAATCTGAGCAGTTTTGACCGCAGGTTGGTCTGTGTTCCGAAATTCTGCCCAAAAGAGTGTCCGGGAAGGACAAGCTGTCGTTATCAGATGTATCTGAAGCAGGCGCGGGATCCGGATATCTTTTTCCAAATCTGTAATCATAATTATCTGCTTGCGGATTCTTCCCATCGGGCAAAGGATTATAAAACTCTGCTGACGGATTACCGGGCGCTTATTGTGGATGAAGCCCATAAACTTCCGGATGCGGCAAGGCAGATGTACGGGAAATCTCTATGCTATGAGGATATTTTGGAAATCTGCTATTTTCTGGAGCGGGAGCATCAGGGGATGGCAGCTAAAAAGTTAAAGGGTGTTTTCCATAATCTTTTCCATATAGTTAGTGAAAATCATATGACAAAGGATGGACCAGCATCGGCTTTCCGAATGACAGAGGAATGTGCCATTGCGCTGGAGGAAGGGAAAGAAGTGTTAAAAGAATTGGCAGACAAATTAAGAGGGATTGCTCCGGGATGGATACGAAACCAGCTAGAAAAAGCAGGAGAGGTATTAACTATTTTTACGGGCTCCAGTAAACGCTACATCCTGCACTTAGAGCAGGATAAGGGGAAATTGCCACAACTGTGTGCGACAAGCAGGAAGATCCCGGATATTCTCTCCGGTATGTTGTGGAGCCAAGGGTTCCCGGCTATCCTAACAAGCGGCACTTTAAAGGCCGGGAATGGCTTTTCCCGCACCAGGCAGGAAAACGGGCTGGGAAAGGAAATCCGGGTGATGGAATATGTGGCGGAATCCCCGTTCGCTTATGAGAAGAATTGTCTATTGTATCTGCCGCAGTCATTGCGAAGGACAAAGCATGGAAGCCGGGAGGAAGCCGTTATGATGGCGCAGCATATCCAGCGTCTGATCTGTTCGACTTACGGCCATACGCTGGTGCTGTTCACCTCTTATTCTTTAATGGGCAGCGTCTACCAGATTTTACGGGACAGCCTGCCTTTTCCGATGGTGGAAGTGTGGCGCAATGCCCAGGAGGAGATCATGCGGTTTAAAACAATGGAGAATGCGGTGCTGTTCGCAGCCGGTTCCTGTTGGGAAGGTGTTGATTTTCCAGGAGATATTGTGTCCTCACTGATTATCGTAAAACTGCCTTTTGCTGTTCCGGATCCATTGAGGGAAGCGGAAAAGGAGCGGTATGCGACTCTGACGGAATATATCCGGGATATTATTGTGCCGGATATGCAAAAAAAGCTGCGCCAGGGGTTTGGAAGGGCGATCCGGACGGAGAGCGATACCTGCGTGGTGTCTATCCTGGATCACCGGGCAGTGGCAGGAGGCAGGTACCATGAGGATGTTCTGTGTGCGCTTCCAGCCTGCCAGATGGCAGAAAACATTGAGGATGTGGAAGCCTTCATACGCAGGCAGAAATGTGAAGGATATTATATGTAAAAACACGTTTCAGGCGTTGTTGGTTCTGAACAGATCAGGAGCGGTTTTACAATAAAAGTTCAGTGGTATTTCAGGCGGTTTTCGGGGAGCTTGGAATTGCTTTGTTGCCCCGAAGTGGGTATACTGTGTATAGCGTTAGAAAGGAAGGAAGTGAGTAAAATGACACAATATGTAGTAGACATGCAGACGGAAAAGCAGGAAAAATTCTATTTTATCCGGGAGAAAGAAAGCATGGATATTGTCCTTTTACCTTCCAAATATCTAATGCATAAGAAACGGTCGAGGATATCACCGAATACGATCCGGAGAAGTGCATTTGCATTATCCTACTATCTGAATTATATGGATGAAAACCAATTGCATCTGGACGATGTATACCAAATGAAATATGCTGAACAGCATGAACACTTTACAGACTTTCTGATATGGTTAAAAGCAGGTGAGCATAGCCGGGAGGAATATTCAAAACTCCCCAATAATGAGACTTGCAATGCATATCTGAAAGAAGTGTTCCGGTTCTATACTTTTATGGAACGGGAAAACGGCCAGTCAGAGAGCCTGAAAGTGTTATCGGACGCACAGACGATTGTGCGAAACTCGGTAGGCGTCAGAAGGGTGCTGAACCGGAAAAGTTTTCACGGCTATCTGAAAGAAAAAGGACATCAGGGAAAAACCATTGAGCAGGACAAGATCGTAAGTTTGCTGCAGGAATGCGCAAACTGCCGCGATCAGGTTCTGCTTTTATTATTGGCCGAGACAGGGTTTCGTATCGGGGAACTCTTAGGTGTCCGGTATGGAGAGGACATAGATTACAAAAACCATGTAATCTATGTAAACTTTCGGGAGGATAATGAGAATAATGCAAGGGCTAAGAATGCAGAATTCCGTAGAGCAAAGATCAGCGATGCGACATTTGATATCTTAACATTTTATATTGAAGAATATAAGGAACTGATTTTGAAACAGGAATACCTGTTTATCAATGTCTCCGGTGATTACGCGGGGAAACCATTTAAAGTAAGCGGAGTTTATGCGATGTTACGCAGGCTGGAGGAAAAGACTGGTATCAAAGCATCTCCACATATGCTGAGACATTACTTCGCAAATGAAAGACGGAAGGACGGCTGGAAGCTGGAGCTTATCAGTCAGGCACTCGGACATCGGAATATCGAAACGACCATGAAATATCTGAATATAACGGACGAGGAACTGATACAAGTCAGTGATGAATTTTACAGTAAGCATCAGGCTATGTACGGCATTCAGGATCTGTTATAGGAAGGAGGCGGTCAAGTGTCTGCAATCAGATTACTGCAAGCTGAACGGCATGAGGATATACAGCGTCTTCACAAACAGCTAGTGACAGGCGGGATATTGCAGAAGGAATTGTTGGAAGAAGCGAAAAGTTATCTGATACAAAAGGATATTTATGATGTCACGCTGATAGAAGAATGCGATTTCCGGGAATATAAAAAACTTCTGATAGATAGCGGACGATATACAAGGCAGAGTGCTGTTGAGCGCTCATCCGCACTTCGGAAGATCCAGCAGTATTGGGTGGAACAGGAATATGGGGAGCTGATCGCAGAGATTAAGGAGTGTCAGGTGTCGGATGCGCCGCTGAAGGGAAACATTCAGAGATTTCTCATCCGGCAGGGAATCCACCATATCAAAAATATCGATTATACCGTGCGGAGCCGATATGAAGCAGAACTGCAAAAGACCGGGAATGAGCAGCGTGTGATGAAATACCTGAAGGTGTTCGACCATATCAAACAGTACAGTATCCAAAGCGAAATAAGCAGCCTGCCGGGAATGGCAAGAAACCGGATGCAGTATAAAGCGCAGATTATTTTCCTGCCTTACCTGCCGGATCCGAAACTGGTCAAGGACTTTGAATACGTTCAGGATAAGCAGGAACTGGTATGGGATTTTGCAAGGATAGCGCCGGAGAAATTAAAAAGGCAGGTGTTTCTACTATTAAATTACATACTGGAAAATCTATACCGGGACGATTCCAAGGAAAGAAGGGTGCGCTTCCTATTGCCCCTGCACTGGCTGTATGATTTCTGTGTGGATGAGGATATCGAAGATCTGGAGCGCCTGGAATTGAGCCAAATCGACCAGTTTGAAAAGATCGTAGAACAGAAGGTGGTCAATGTGAAAAATTCCATGCAGATCATAGACAACAGCCGGAAAATTTTATTTTTGACTGCACCGGAGATTCACTGGCATGCTAATGTGTGGTATATGGAACGGTTTCATTTATCAGAGGACAGACTGAATCCGAGCAGTCCAGTGCAGAGACTGAGCTTTATAGAAGTTACCAATCAAAAGAACCGGGAGCTTCTACAGGAATATGCCAAATATCATGTCGGAATCGGAGGGCTTACCATAGCCAATATCCGGTCACAGTTATATGAGGTTAAGAAACTGCTGGAATATTTTAATGACGAAATATCCATCTGCCAGGTGGATGAAAATCAACTAGATGGCTATTTCCGGGAGCTGGAAGAAAAGGATACAAAGGATGACACATTTAATAAAAGAATTGTGTGTTATCTGAAGTTTTACCAGTTTTTAAATGTAAGAGGATATATCAAGGAAATCCCGTTTCAGCCAGAATATTATCTGAAAAAGGCATACCCGGAGCATCATGACAGGACAGTGGAAGAAGAAGTTTATATGGAGATCCTGCGTAAGCTCTACCTATTTCCGCAGGTTCCCAGGCTGATATTTTTACATCTGTGGTGTACCGGACTCAGGATCAGCGAGGTATGCACGTTAAAAGGGGATGCATATTATTGGGATGGGGAAGATGCATGGCTGAAAGTTTATCAGATCAAGATGAAGGCAGATAAAATGATACCGATACCGTTTATGCTGTACATGGTTATGAGGAAATATATAGAGAAAAACCATATCCGTCCCAAAGATTATATATTCAAAGGGAAAAATGGCGGAGCATACCGGGTGGGGACATTCCGAAAGGAGTTTCAGTATCACTGTACCAAGAATCAGATAGCAGATGGGGAATATATTTTCAAAACCCATGATTATAGACATACACTGGCTACCCGGTTTTACGATGATGGTGTTTCCATACAGACAATCCGGGATTATCTTGGACACTTCTCAGAGGAAATGACAAAGCAGTATGTAGATTTTATGCCAAAGAGAATAGCAAAAGCGAGTGATGCCTATTTTAAGAAACCAGGAAATGACCTGGCATCAGCGATCACAGTCAAGAAGCGTGGTGATAAGAAATGAGAAAAAGAATTTATGTGTATGAGATGGACTGTTACAAGCAGGCATCTGAGGAACAGATTGAAAAAATGCATATCCTCCCGGAGCGGTACTTTGATTTGGAAGGGCTTCCCTCAGAGGATGTCAGCAGACTGTTAGAAGATTTTATATGGGACAGAGGAAAGAAACTGGCCCCCTCCAGTCTATCAAGTGAGCTGCTCTATTACAATAATATCAGGGAGTTTCTCATCGACCGGAATATCCGCAGTCTGGATGCAAAGACGGAGGAAAAAATAATCCGTATGCTGAAAGGCTGGATGATGGAGAATGGCTATGCTTTATCGAGTAAAAAGTACCGGGCATTATATGACAGGATAGGGATTGAGACTCCCGGCATTGTAAAGCACATGAAAAAGATCCTGAAGTTTGAGGAAGAAGATGATGACCGGGATGAGCAGGAAAAGGATATCTGGAATCTGAAAAATTTTGATTTTCCGATTCACTCGAACCCAATCCTGAATATGGAAACCATCAACTTTACGAAGATCACGCAGCCGGATATCCGGGAGGAAGTGAAAAAAGCGGTCTTTATGCATCTGAAGTATTCCCCATTAGGAACGATTCAAAGTGAGATGACTGCCGTAAAGCGGTTTGCCCGGTTTCTTGATAAGCGGTGCCCGGATATCAAATCCCTACAGGAACTGGAGCGGCTTCATATCGAACAGTACCTGATATACCTGCAAACAGAAGCGAATGAACGGAAAAATTACAGGTCGGATCTTTATGCCCTGCGGAGGGTACTGGAGGATGTCGGAAATCTATATGAACGACAGAGTTTGAGTGAATTATTTTTAAGCAATGATTTTCCAAGCACTCCAAGGCATTTGTTTAAATTTTATAGCGATGCTGAAATTAAGAGATTAAACGAATACATTTTCAAGATGGACGAGCAGATATGCAGAGCATTGATTATCCACCAGTTATTGGGAACACGGATATCCGATACGCTGACCTTAAAGCCAGATTGCCTAAGCATGCGGGAAGGACGATATTTTATAAGAATCGATCAGGTAAAATCCGTAACATATGAAAAGGCTATCAGTGAAGAAGTGGCAAGGCTCATCATGAAAGCGATTGATTATACAAAAGAGCGGTATGGAGAAACAACATACATTTTTGTAAAAAAGAATGATCCAACAAAACCTTATCAATATAGTATGATCCAAAATCAGATCATGAAAATGATACGCCAGGAAGATATCCGGGATGATAATGGCGAGCTGCTACAGTTTGGAACACACATATTCCGGCACTGCTATGGAAAGAAACTGACAGAAATGCATGTGGATGACTGGATGATAGCAAAGCTGCTAGGGCATACTTCAACACAATCGGTGCATTACTACCGAAAAATAGGCAATAAGCTCATGGCGGATGAGACAAGAGCCGCAAGAGAAAAAATAGATATGATCCTATTAGATATCATAGAAGGATGGGATGACTATGAAATATGACAAAATGATAGAGATTACACAGGCCGAGAGCCAAAGGAAGATGGAAATTGCAAAAAAGGCTATTTCTGGTATGATTGATAGTATGGAAAGGATTACCGTTGCAGAGTTAGTAAAAAGGACGGGGCTTTCCAGAGGATTTTTTTATAAAAATCAGATGGTGAGGCGTGCGTTAGACGATGCCATCCACAGGCAGGAAGCGATCTTTAAGAACCAACATCCGGTTATAATGGACAGACAACTTGAAAATTCGATGGTTGATTTGAGACTTGAATTATTAAAAGCCCAAACGAAAAATGAGAAACTATCAGAACAGAATCAGGAATTACAGAAGAAAAATAAGCAGTTACAACAAGAGGTAGAGAAGTTGAATAAACGGTTAAGTCGGAAAGAAGTCTCCGTTCTGAAAAAATTGTAAATGAAAGGGAGCAGATGGATATGAAATACGATAAAATGGTTGCGATGAACCAGGCTAAAAGCAGACAGAAAGCAGATGTTGCTATAAGTGAGATTCAAAAAATGCTTCAAAGAAAAGAGCGGATTTCGGTAACTGAGTTGGCAAAAAATACTGGATTTGCAAAAAGTTTTTTTTACAGAAATCCGGAAGTCAGAAAAGCGTTAGATGATGCACAGCTTCAACAGGGGGAATGCTACAATCCGAAGAAAGTTATATTCGATAGAGCGTTGGAGAATACAAACATTAATTTGAAGAGTACAGTTATGAAGTTGAAAAAAAGAATCAGGGAATTAGAGAGTGAAAATAGCAGATTAGAGAAAAAGATCGAGGAATTAACAAAAGAGTTAAACAAGCAAAAGAAATAAATAATCAAATAAGAAAGATAGCTGACAGCGGATGGTATGAACATATCTCGGCTGTTTTGCTTTATATAGAAATCATTAAGGTTATAGATTTGTACGTTTTACTTAATGCACAATGTACACAGTTTCACGGAAAATGGGCAGAAAAAGACAGAAACTTCACAGTGACGCTGATGATAGAGCCAGTGTTTATGCGGGCTACCAGAGAAGGGGCTAAAATTATCGTGGTTTTGATCGGGCTTGTTTTCATATTTAAAAAGCAGCTTACCAGTCTGATACAGAGTATTCTGTCAAAGATCACAAGCCAGAGCAACAGCATTTAGAGAGGTTGTTATGAGACAAAAAGGAAGTATGACGATCGCCATGTGTATGATGCTGTCTGTTATGCTTGGTATCCTGGCAGCAGGTATTCAGCTCTGCAGAGAGCAGTATGCCCGGGTACAGGCAGTGAATGCGGCAGATACAGGGCTGTACTCCGTGTTCTCAGAGTATGAGAGAGATTTGCTGGAGGAATACGATTTATTTTTTCTGGACAGCGGATATGGTAAAGGCAGTATAAATGCCTTCCATGTGGTACAGCAAATGGAGAATTCCATGGCACTGACACTGGAAAGCGGTATCAAGGGAAGTACACAGGAGAGTTGTTCTATTACAGGGTACAGTCTGGCCTCGGATAACGATGGGGAGGTATTTTGCGCACAGGCAGCGGCGGCTGTCAGAGAGCATCTGGGTACAGAAGCTGTCAAACGCCTGAAGGAGTATCTCAGTGATACAGGAAAAGTAATAGAACAGCAGCAGGAGCAAAAGGATGCCGGTGCGCCTCCGATGCCGGAGGAACCGGAGGCGGAAGGTGCGGGTATGCCGGAGATCACCCCGGAAAATAATCCTCTGGAGATCATAAAGCGAATCCGGGCTATGGGAATTCTGGGATTAGTTCTTCCAAACGATGCAGTTATTTCCGAAAAGGAAACAGACGTTTCCACTTTCACTTCAAACCGAAATCTGCAGAAAGGTATGGGAGATATGAAAGAACAGAAAACCGGAGCCGCTGACAAACTTTTTCTCCAGACCTATGTTATGAATAAGCTTGGTACTTACAGGGTGCCGGGGAATCCGGGAGCCCTTGATTATCAGGTGGAATACATACTGGGAGGCAGGGGCAGCGACAGGGAGAACCTGAAAAAAACAGTAAACAGGATTTTACTGCTGCGTGAGGCAGCCAATGCGGCGTATCTCTATACGGACCCGGAAAAACGAGCGCAGTCCGGTGCACTGGCGACGTCATTGTGCACAGCGCTTCTGATACCGGAAGGTGCCTTTGTGGTGGAAAAGCTGCTTCTGCTGGGATGGGCCTACGGAGAGAGCCTTTTGGATGTGCGTCAACTGATGGCCGGAGGAAAAGTTCCGTTGGTAAAGACAGGTGCTGACTGGAAGCTTGAACTTTCCCATATAGGACAGATTTTTACATTGCTGCAGAATGGACAGACAGAAAATACTTCCGGATTAGATTATAATGACTATCTGCAGATACTGTTGTTCACAACCTCCAGGCACAGTCTGGCATTCCGCTGTATGGATATGATAGAGCAGAATATACGGCTCAAACCGGGAAAAGAAAATTTCCGGATAGATTCCTGTATGGAAGGTCTGGAGATGGAGACAAGTTTTCTAAGCCCGTCCGGGAAGCGATGGACGGCAGTCAGAAGCTACGGATATGATATGTAAAAGGCAGAGAGGGGGAGCATATGCCCGGTACAAAAAGCAGACAAGGATGTAATAGAAAGGATTGGTACTCTCTTCAGCAAAAAGGCAGTCTGACACTGGAAAGCGCAGCTGTTCTCCCTCTCTATTTTCTGGCAATGGTAATGCTGATCAGTATGATGGACATTTTTCGGATTCAGACGATTTTGGTGTCGTCTATGAGCCAGAGTGCCAAGGAACTGGGGATGTATGCCTATAGTATAGACGGTGAAAGTAAATCTCCCGTAGGGGCAGTGACAGATGCAGCTTGTATTGCCTATGCCTCAGCAGAGGTACAGAAAAGATTAAAGGGTGAGAATCTTGCGGGAATTGTGGGAAGACAGGCAGGAGTCACACTGCTGGGTTCTCATTACAGGAACGGCATTGTAAGCATAAGGGCAAATTATCTGTATAAAAGTCCAGTGGCTCTCTTTCCGGTTTTTCCGGTAAAGATAGAGGCAGCGGCCTGTGCGCAGGCCTGGCTTGGATATAATGGGGACAAATACGGCAGTGCGGATAACAGCTATGGGGAAGAGATGGTCTATGTTACGGATTATGAAAGTGTATACCACACTTCATCGGACTGCACCCATATAAAGCTTACGGCAAAACGGGTGGCAATGCAGAACGCGGCACAGAGCAGGAATGAGTATGGGGATAAATATTATCCATGTGAAAAGTGTATGAAAGGGCACGAGAAGGATATGTTTGTATATATTGCGGACAAGGGGAACCGTTATCACAGTGACAAGTCATGCGGCGGCCTTTCGCGCCATGTGCGGCTTATGAAAAAATCAGAAGCGGACAACAGAAACCTCTGTTCACGCTGCGGACAAAGAAAAGGGGATTAGATGGCAGAAAAAATAACAGTAGGTATTTTTCTTGCGTTTATGGGATGGGAAGATTTAAGAAGTAAAACTGTTGCAGTATGGAAGATTCTTTTATTTCTGGCAGGCAGTTTAATATGTACAGCAGTGAAAACTAAGGGCATTCCAAAAGAGATGTGGAATGTGGTGGCGAGTCTGATACCGGGCGGCCTGCCGGGATTACTTCTATTGGTTCTGGGCAGGGTATCCGGCTGGGCAGTGGGCAGTGCAGACGGGATCATTGTGTTAATATTGGGAACTTATCTGGGGTTATGGCAGACTTTGAGTGTATTGTCCGGTGCTTTTTTACTGGCTGTATTGACGGCAGGTTTTTTGATGGCTGTACAGAAAAAAGACAGAAAATATGAGATGCCTTTTGTTCCGTTTTTATTTGGAGGCATGGTATTTCATTTCATTATAGGTTAAGGCGGGGGGATATGGAGGACAGGAGGACATGGTGGATATGGAGGACATGAAGGACATGGGGATATAGAGGACATGAGGGGATATGCGGGGATATAAGGGAATATGCGGGGATATATAGGAGATATGAGAGATATGAGGTATCCAAGAAGAAAAAGCAGAAAAAAGAACAGAAGAAGGAATAAAGGAAACTTAGTATGCAGGGGGAGCTATACACTGGAAGCTGCCTGTATCAGCGGTGTATGGATGCTGACAGTGTTTGCAGTTCTACTGCTGCTGGTCGGAACTATAAAAAAGGGCGTATACACGGCAAAAGCATATGAGGCGGCTGTATCAGGCAGTACAGAGGCAGTACGCAGGCAGGGAGATGGAGTGACTGCTGCCCGGGAACGGCTTGCAGGTGAAAGCGGGCATTATTCCATAAACGGCAGCAAAAGAGAAATTACTGTCAATTATGAGGAATATATAAAATATCCTTTTGCAGGGTTGCAGTGGCATATTCAGGGCAATGCAAAAAGTAAAGTGATCCGGCCGGTATTGTTTATAGAAAAGGTAAGAAGTGTAAAAAAATGGATGGGACACTGACACTACAGCGAAATAAGCAGTAAGTTCCAAAACGAAGAGGAAAAATGCACAGGTTATTTAGAGGATAAGGAGGGGAAAATGTGAAGGCAGAGTACAGAAGGGAAATGAATCACAGCTATCTGGTGCTGAAGACTGACGGAGAACTAAATATGCAGGGATATGAGATGAAAATGCTTTTACACAACCAATTGGCAGGCCTGCTTCCCCTTTCTGTGCGGTATATAGATGGAGTACCTCTGTTTTATTATGAGGTAACGTCCAGACAGAGTCTTTTGCTGAATTATGAGGCAAAAAAATTCGGAAAGACGGATTTGGAGAGGATTTTCAAATCCGTGGCAGATATCATGGAAGAGCTGGAGGAATATCTTCTGGATGCGGAGACTATCTTGTTTAATCCCAAATATATCTATATGGATATAGATTGGCAGCATCTTTATTTTTGTTGTTTTCCTGTGAGCCGGGAGGCAGGAAGGAACGGAGTTTTAGAGCTGACAGAGTATATACTTCCCAAAATCGATCACAAGGATGCGGAAGCAGTTGTTCTGGGCTATGGGGTATACAGGGAGAGCGTGGAGGCAGGAATTGGGGCAGATGAGATTCGCAGAGAACTCAGAAAAGTATCCATAGAGACGGAAGATGAGAAGAAGAACCGGCCGGAAAATCCATATGAAGGGCAGGATTATTCCGCGGACGAGACAATAACGGAGGAAAAAAGAAAACAAGCATTGGATGATTTTTTTCAGGAGGAGGAAGAAGTAGAGGAAAAACATCCGCTTTTAAACGCTGTGGGGTGCATTTTTACGCTGGCGGCAGCGGCTGTTTGTATCTATCTTCTGCTTCACTATGAGATAGCGGGTATACTTCAGATTTGCATAGGAGTGTTTGCAGCGTCGATTACTGCTGGTGGGGCTTTTATTATGTTTCGTCTGAAGAACGCAAGGGAAGAGAAAAGGAAGAAGAAACGGGAATTGGACCAGTTGGAAACATGGGGATGGGAGCAGGAGTCTGAGTATAAAGAGGATGATGGTGAAACAGAAAAACAGGGAAAGGGAGGTCTGGAAAAGGGGACTGCCAAAACCAGTGATATTGATACATGCGGGCCTACCATTCTGCTGTCACCGAAAAAAACAGATGAGGGAAACGCATGTTTACTTTGGGATGAAGAGGAAAACCAAAAGAGGCATATACTTGATAAAGAGATACAGATCATTGGAAAGCTGGCGTCAGCGGCAGATATCTGCCTGGGACACCCGGCAGTGAGCAGGATTCACGGAAGAATACGGAGAGATGAAAATAATTTCTTTTTATCTGATCTGAATTCAAAGAACGGTACCTTCTTAAACGGAAGAATACTGGAACCGGAGCGGGAATATTTGCTGCATAATGGTGACAAGATAAGTATTGCGGGAACGGAGTTACAGTACTGTAATTTTCAGAATAAGGCGGACTGATAAGCTTATTTTAAACCGTAGAAATGGAAGTATATGGTTGCGTTAATCTGGGAAAGAGCTTATAATGAAGCTATGTCCTGCAGGCAGGGAGTGATGAGTGGTTTGTGGTTATCGCAGGGCTGAAGACTATATCAGAGAAGAAGAAAAAGGCAGGTAGTGCATGGTGGATTACAGTAACTGGAACCAGAGGCCGGAATCCGATTTCAGCCGGTTTTTACGGATGCGGAAGAGTGTTCTGATGAACACAATTATGATAACTGTCAATGTCCTGGTGTTTCTGCTGACGGAGATAACAGGGTCATCGCTGGACAGCAGGCATCTTGTAAACTGGGGAGCTGCATATACACCCTTCATAGAACAGGGACATGAATATTATCGGCTTTTTACCTGTATGTTTCTTCATTTCGGACTGGCACATCTGGGAAATAATATGTTGGTGCTTGTATTTCTCGGTGACAGCCTGGAAAAAGAAGTTGGCAGAATACGCTATCTTCTTATTTATCTGATTGGCGGAATGGGTGCAAGCTATATTTCTTATTATGCAGAAATTAGAGGAGGGGAGGCGGTAGTCTCCGCAGGTGCTTCCGGAGCGGTGTTTGCTGTGATTGGAGCACTGATTTATGTAGTAATGAGAAATCGAGGAAGACTGGGTGAGTTTACAACAAGGCAGCTTGTTTTCATGGCTGCGCTTACACTTTATCATGGCTTTACAAGTGCCGGAGTGGATAATGCAGCTCATTTTGGCGGGCTTTTATGCGGATTTGCCCTTGGTATAATTCTTTATCACGGAAAGAAAAGGCTGCCTTCATAATGAAAGGCAGCACATTTTTGTGTGATTAACTGACCGGAAGAACTATTTTGAATGTGGTACCTTCACCGGATTTGGATTTGAAAGAGATAGTGCCTTTGTGGGCACAGACAATACGCCGGCATATAGGCAGACCGAGACCGGTACCTTCCTGTTTGTGTGTGATAAACGGTTCAAACAGGTCGTCCTGATATTCAGACGGAATGCCATTCCCGGTATCCGATATAGTAAAAGTGACAGATTCACCGTCAGACTGTATGGTACAGAATATATGGCCTTCTGTTTCAATGGCGTCTGATGCGTTTCTTATCAGGTTGAGAAAAAGTTGACGGAGCTTTGTGCCGTCAGCTTTTATAACGGGTATTGGAGATGTTTTTTGTAAATCTATGGTTATATGCCGTTCGTTCAAAGCTGGGGTCACAGATTCAATTACTTCGCAGAATGTAGTATATATGTTGGAATTCTGCAGATTCAGTTTTTCTGAGTTGTTGAAGGCGGATAATTCGTTGAGAAGTGATTTTAGAAAATCCATATTCTCCATGATTTTTTGCCAGTAGTTGTCCTGCATAAGTTCAGGATGCCGCCCTTCTAAAAGCTGCATAAAGCTGTTGATCAAAGTGACAGGATTTCTTATTTCATGAGAAACCTGAGAAAGCATAAACTGATGCTTCATTTTTAATTGCTGATAAAGCATCTTATAATCAGCGGTTTCGGGTATCCTGGTGCTCTGGTCAGTGCCGGATTGTATAGTCATTAGGTGTCCCCCCCTGTTCTTTCTTTACGTTGATAGTGTAGCACTGTTACTGCCAAATATCAAATAATTTCATAACCTAAAAAGCGCCAAAAAGCGACAAACTTATGACAGAATGCCGTCGAAAAGAGCCGGCAAAAGCAGCACAGAAAGGAGAAATAAATATGTCGGATTGTATTTTTTGTAAGATTGCAAACGGCGAGATTCCGTCTGCAACGCTCTATGAGGATGAGGACTTCCGGGTTATACTGGACCTGGGACCAGCGAACAAAGGACATGCTTTAATTCTGCCGAAACAGCACTATGCCAATCTCTATGAAATCCCTGATGAGCTGGCAGGTAAAGCGATGGTGCTTGCAAAAAAAATAATCACCAGGATGAGAGATGTTCTCGGCTGCGATGGTTACAATGTTGTGCAGAACAACGGGGAAGCAGCCGGTCAGACTGTCTTCCACTTCCATATCCATCTGATTCCACGCAGTGTTGGGGATAATGCTGGGATTACATGGACGCCGGGGAAATTAACAGAGGAGGATAAGCAGGAAATCCTTGAGAAGTTTTCAATGGATTAGACTTCAGGAAAAGGGTTAAGATGACAGAAGAAAAATTTCGTGAAATCTTTCGTCAATATTATCGTTTAGTTATGAAAGCGGCATACTGTGTCTTATATGACGCAGATCTTTCACAGGATATCTGCCAGGAAACATTTTTGACTTTTTTGGAAAAGGTGGACACTGTGGATACAACACGTTTTGCGGAATGGTTTGCAGTTTGTTCAAGAAGAAGCGGCGAAGGCTGGGAAATTCTAGGAAATCCAGTAAAATTAAGGATTTA
>ERZ791934.370-NODE-370-length-63203-cov-3.524340_pt1 | contig 63203 bp, 50 predicted proteins | sample MGYA00510125_ERZ791934 | MGnify/ENA primary metagenome ERZ791934 (study PRJEB30046, sample SAMN00993240) | human gut metagenome | study: EMG produced TPA metagenomics assembly of the A metagenome-wide association study of gut microbiota in type 2...
GATGCGCAGCTGAATGTCCTCGATCCCCATCTCGTGGAGGAAATCATAACCCAGGCAGATAACGTCAGCGTCGGCTAACATGTTGGTCGTGCCGAAAATTTCGATTCCGAACTGATGGAATGCTCTCAGTCTGCCTGACTGCGGTTTCTCATATCTGAAGCAAGGTGTGATATAGTAGTACTTGGTCGGCTGTACTTCCGCGTACTGTTTGTGTTCGATAAACGCTCTTGCGACCGGAGAAGTGCCTTCTGGTTTTAAGGTAATGCTTCTGTTTGCATAATCATTAAAGGTGTACATTTCCTTCTGAACGATATCTGTGGTATCTCCTACACCTCTTTGAAAAAGTTCTGTATGCTCAAAAGCAGGGGTTCTGATTTCTTTAAATCCGTACTTGTCGCAAATCTCAGAGAACTTTTTTTCTACGTAATGCCATTTGTACACCTGTGACGGTAACGTATCTTTAGTTCCTTTTGGTGCAATAATTGCCATTTTTATACCTCCATAAATAAATTCTTTTCTTTTCTATCCAGCATTTCATCTATACGATTTATATATTCTTGATAGTTGGTCACGTTAGCCACCCTCTCCAGGCGGTTTTCAGCCGGATAATACACCTTCGTGATACCACCGGCACCAAGTGCAATAATGGTCTGATGTTCGTCCATAATTCGTATATTGTAAATGCAATCTTTATCTTTTTTACAGTAACCCGTATTCTCAAAGGCACCAGCCATGTGCTTCTGCCGATACATGTAATACGGTATGTAGCCTGCATCACCGAGGATTTTACGACTTGCCTCCAGCATTTCGGCGACAATCTCAGCTTGTTTATAATGAAAATCTTTATCGATATCCTTTAGTTTAGATGCTCTTTTTACGGCTAGGCAATGGACTGTAATGTTTTCCGGGTTCAGACCAATCAGCTCTTCTAAGGTATTTATAAAGTCTTCTGTGTTTTCTTCTGGCAGCCCGGCTATGATATCCGCATTAATAGATTGGAACCGGTAACTGCTGGCCAGAGCAAAGGCGCTGGTGATATCTTCCGGCTTATGGCTGCGTCCGATCAAGTCCAGTGTATGCTGTTTCATGGACTGGGGGTTGATGCTGATTCGCTGGATACCCTGCTTTTTGATTGTCTCTAGTTTTTCGTCTGTAATCGTATCAGGTCTGCCGGCTTCTATGGTAAACTCTTTGAGTTTGGATAAATCAAAGAAGTTTTTGATCTGCTCTATTAAGGCTTTTAATTGATCCGCGCGCAGAGTGGTCGGTGTGCCGCCGCCTATATAAATGGTTTCGGGTGTAATTCCGCACTCTTTCATTCGCCTGCCTGTATATTCAATTTCTTTATGTAATGCTGCAAGATATTTGACAATCTCACTTTCTGGAACTTGATTTGAAGCAAAAGAACAATAGACACATCTGGTAGGACAGAAAGGAATCCCAATATAGATACCGGCCGACCTATCTGGCGCTGCGCCGCAGAAGTTCTTTTGATGAAGATAGGTGTCCATAATGAGCTGTGCTTTCTCTTCGCTGAGATAATATTCAGATGTTAAAATATCCCGCGTTTTTTTTACATCTTGATTTTTTTCGTAAAGCTCCCCACAGAGCTTTACCGGTCTGATTCCAGTTAGAATTCCCCATTCCGGCCTTTTCCCAGTCGCTGCTGACAATTGATCGTAAATCTGTCTATATATCGACTGCTTATCAGAAAAGTTTTCTTCGTTAAACACCAAATCTACGTCCTGATCCTCTTCTTCAATCAGCACGTATTGATCTGGCCGTAAAAAAATTTTAATTAACTCGTCTAGCAAATATTTTTTCTCAAAGTTCAATATCTTGATTCTATACAAAAGGATTATGCTCCTTTTCATAAGCAATGGTCGTTTCGCCCATATGCCCTGGAAGAACAACGGTGTTATCAGGAAGAACGAACAATCTCTCTCGGATGGATTTGATGATTTCGTTAAAATCTCCGCCATAGAAATCGGTTCTGCCGATTGAAGCTCTGAACAAAGTGTCGCCGCTGAAGACGTAACCTGGAGCAATGATGCACATTCCGCCTTTTGTATGACCTGGTGTATGCACAAAAGTGAGTTCTGTTTCTCCAATCACCATAGTCTGTCGATCTTTTACGTAGATGTCGGCATCGATGGTTACTGCATAACCGCAGATGCCCATGGATTCATTAAGATTGGCATCCTGCAGCATTTCTTTTTCCGCCTCAAAAGCAACGATCTTCACATTGGGAAAATCCTTCTTAAAGTCGGCAATTCCACTGATATGATCGCCGTGACCATGGGTCAGGATGATGTATTCAACGCAGACGCCTTCCTGCTTTGCTTTTGCTGTCAGCTGTGCGCTGTAGCCTCCCGGATCAACGATAAATCCCTTTTTTGTTTCGTCGAATGCCAAGTAAGTATTTACCTGAATTGGACATGTCAAAAATCTATAAACCTTCATTCATTAACTCCTTTTCTTTATCACGTTTTTTCACGACTAAATCTATTAGCTTTTTGCTCTGTAAACGTTAGATACGCCTGGTACGTTTCTCAGGGTTCGAAGCACTTTCTGCATCTGCTGGGTACTGGAGATGGAAAGTGTCAAAGTGATATTGACGGTTTCGTCTTTTCCACTCTTTGCGTTAACACCTGAAATATGAACGTCCATGTCTTCACAAGCCCTTGATATATCGGAAAACATTCCTTTTCTGTCAGTACTAATGATGCAGATATCTGCATTATAGGCCTTGCCTACCTTTAAATCCTCCCACTCGACGTCGATGAATCTTGCCTTTTCTTCTTCTGGCAGCGAAGTGATGTTGGAGCAGTCCTTTCTATGGACGGAAATACCTCTTCCCTTAGTGATAAATCCGATGATTTCATCACCGGGAACGGGGTTGCAGCATCTTGATACTCTGATCATAAGATTATCTGCCCCTTTTACGATGATACCCGGATTTTCCCTTCGAGAGCGATCTAATTTTTCTTTTTTGGCGTCGTTAGCAAGAAGCGCCTTTTGCTTCTCCTCTTCTTTTCTCTGTTCTATTCTCTTATCTTCTGCAAAGTAACCAAAGATGAGGTTGGCATATTTACTGAGAACTGTTCCGCCCTTACTGATCTGGGCATAAACTTCATCCATGGTAGCGATATTCATTTCTCTCATTGCTTTGGAGAGATAGCTGGATTTTCCTACCTGCTGCGGATCGAAGCCTTTTTTTCTTATATATTTATCCAAGGAATCTTTGCCTTTGGCAACATCATCGGATTTGTTTTCTTTTTTAAGCCACTGCCTGATTTTGTTTCTGGCCGTGGAGCTCTTCGCAATTTTGAGCCAGTCTACGCTTGGACCGCTGGAATTGGAAGATGTGACGATTTCTACGATATCGCCGTTGTTCAGCGTGTGGTCAATCGTTACCATTTTGCCATTGACTTTTGCACCTACGCATTTACAGCCTACAGCCGTATGGATTTTAAATGCAAAATCTAAAGGCGTAGAGCCTGCAGGCAGGTCGATGACCTCTCCTTTTGGGGTAAAAACAAATACCTGGCTGGAGAAAAGATCCATTTTCAGAGTTTCCATAAACTCTTTAGGATCATTGAGTTCTTTTTGCCATTCTAAAGTCTGGCGCAGCCACGCCAGTTTCATATCTTCGTTATTTTGGTCGCTCTTCGTATTGCCCTCTTTGTATTTCCAATGGGCGGCAATACCGTATTCAGCAACCCGGTGCATTTCATAAGTTCTAATCTGTATTTCGAACGGTTCGCCGTTATCTCCTAATACGGTGGTATGCAGGGATTGATACATATTTGGTTTCGGCATAGCGATATAATCTTTGAATCTGCCAGGAAGGGGTTTCCACATGGTGTGCACCTGTCCCAACACAGCGTAACAGTCCCTTACGTTTTCTACGATGATTCGTACGGCAGTAAGATCAAAGATTTCGTCTAATTGTTTATGCTGTAAGACCATTTTTTTATAGACGCTGTATAGATGCTTAGACCTGCCGGAAATGTCGTACTGCATGTTCATCTGATCTAATGCTTCTTTAATTTCATCTATAACCTGATTGATAAACTGTACTCTCTGTTCTTTTTTTTCCGATACTTCGATTTCCAGTGTTTCGTATTCTCTTGGATGTAGATACTTCAGAGAGATGTCTTCCAGTTCAAACTTTACTGTATAAATACCAAGTCTGCTGGCAAGGGGCGCATAGATATCCAGAGTTTCTCTGGCTTTTTCCAGCTTCTTCTCTGCCCTCATAAACTCCAAGGTTCTCATATTGTGCAGCCTGTCGGCTAATTTGATGATGAGAACACGAATGTCTTTCGACATAGCGAGAAACATCTTGCGCAGGTTTTCTGCCTGTGCTTCTTCTTTTGTGTCAAATTTGATTGCACCCAGCTTGGTGACACCGTCTACCAGAAGAGCAACTTCTTCGCTGAAATCTTCAACTAGCTGCTCTCTGGTATACTCTGTGTCTTCAACGACGTCATGCAAAAGCCCACCGACAATCGTCTCATCGTCCATGCCCAGCTGGGCCAGTATTTTGGCCACAGCGATGGGATGGATCAGATAGGGTTCTCCGCTCTTGCGGAGCTGCCCGTCGTGCAGTCCTCTGGCTGTTTCAAAAGCCCTGCCGATTAAGTCGGTGTTATAATTTTCATTGATGTCTGTAATCTCTTCTAAAAATTTTGCTCTTGTTTCCATGAATCGTTATGCTCCTGCTGAATTGATCTATTTTTTCTTTTTTGAAGTCTTTGCTTCCTTCTTTTCTTTTGCTTTCTGAGCAGTGAGATATTTTGACTTATCCTCACTCTTGCTGAATTCGTAGAACAGCGGACTGCACAGGAAGATGGAGGAATAGGTTCCTACCAATACGCCGACCATCAGCGGCAATACGAACTCTCTAATGGAAGTTGAAACCATAAAGAAGAGCGGTACCATACAAATCAGGGTCGTCAGTGATGTCATGATTGATCTGTTCAATGTCTGGTTGACACTGCGGTCGATGACTACCTCGTTGGTGTCTTTCCTGTAAATCTTTTTATTTTCCCTAATTCTATCAAAAATAACTATAGTATCGTTTATGGAGTATCCGACAACGGTCAAAATACCTGCGATAAACGGATTATTAATTGTAACATTAAATATAGCATAGAAGGCTAATACAATCAGTACGTCGTGGAATATACCTGCGATAGATGATACGCCGTATTTCCAAGACTTAAATCTGAAGATAATGTAGATCAACATACCGATGGCCGCGATTAGTACAGACTTCAGTGCGTTGGTCTTCAACTCCTGGCCGACAGTTGGTCCGAATTCCTCTGACGATAACACGTCTTTCTGTTTAACACCGAACTTTTTGCCTAAGGAGTCTACGACGTCAGCTCTCGCTTTATTGCCCAGAGCGTTAGTCGTCTTGATGATGACTTCATCTTTGTTGTCACCGCTCAGAACCACGGACAAGTCTTTCATCTCATATTTTGCCAAAGTCTCCTTTACTTCCTCAGTCTCTACAGTCTTGCCCATCTTGATCTGAATCATGGTGCCGCCTGTAAAGTCGATTCCATAGTTGAATCCTCTTACGACAGAGAATACCAGTCCTAAAATAACCACACCGGCGCTGATACAATAGAAAATCTTTCTGTTGCCGATAAATTTAAACTCTTTCTTAATAATGCTCTTCGGCGTTCCATCTTCGTTGACGCCAAAGAATTTATTCTTTGCAAAGGTCTTGCTGTTGGCAAGCAGGCTGATAAACAGCTGCGTAATGACAACGGCTGTAAAGATACTTACGATGATACCGATCATCAGTGTCAGCGCAAAACCTTTTACGGAAGTGGACCCAATCTCGTAAAGTACGATAGAAGCGATCAATGTTGTAATCTGTGCATCGAGGACTGTAGTCAAAGCGTGTTTGAAGCCCTGGTCTACAGCAACACGAATGGTTTTGCCGGCGGCAATTTCCTCCTTGATTCTCGCAAAGATGATGACGTTGGCGTCCACCGCCATACCGATAGACAGGATGATACCTGCAATACCAGGCAGTGTCAATACGCTTCCCATGCCTGCCATGACCCAAAGTACGATCAGTACGTAGAGCAGCAATGCAACGTCTGCCACAAGTCCCAATACGTTATACATCAGAATCATCAGCAGGAATACCAGTCCCAGACCGATGATACCAGCAACGACACTCTTGTTCAGGGCATCTACGCCGATCGTAGCCGTCTGGACAGATGATGTCACTTCGTGCAGGGAAATTGGCAGCGCACCGCCTCTGATCAGAGCAGCTGTTGTAGAAGCTTCTTCTTTGGAATAGCCGCCGCCTCTCTGTGTGATTTCACAGGTGGTGCTATTAATCGTTTGATCAACTGTAGGCGCGGTTACGATTTCATCGTCTAGCATAATGATGACCGCATTCTTTTGCACATTTGCCTTTTGGAATGCCTTGGATACTGTAACTTGCTGACTGGCGGCTTTCTTTGTCGCCTGAGCGAACTTGTCCGATCCTTCAGCAGTGAACTCTAAGTTGATCTTGTAACCACCGTTTTGCGAGTCTGTATCGATGGCAGCGTTTTTTACTTCGTTGCCAGTCAGTACTACAGTACCGTCAGCTAAAAGGAACTGCATCTGTGCCGTCCGGCCGATCTGGTCGATGGCTTCCTGGGCGTCCTCGACACCAGGCATCTCTACTCTCAAACGATTGTTTCCTTCAAGGGAAACGGTAGCCTCAGAGATACCCATGGCGTTGACTCTGTTATTCAATACAGTTCTGGTCTGTTCCATAACCTCTGCTAATTCCTGGCTTGAAAGATCAGCTATGTCCTCTTTGTCAGCCTCCATTACGACATAGACACCGCCATTGATGTCAAGGCCGAATTTCATCACGTCTTTGATTGAATTGACTGATCCGATACCGAATACGGTAACGTACCAGCCGAAAAGAACCGCAATGACAACTAAGCTGGCCAAAATTTTCTTTAGTTTTGAATTCATTTTAATCCTCTCACCTTCTATTATAGTCACTAATTTGCCCATAGTTACGGCATTTTATTTTACTCTTTATTCTACTACGTTTTCAATGGTTCGGCAAGGAAAATGTAGACTTTTCTGTTTAAAAATAGAAAAACAGAAAAACCCCTAACTACTTAGGGGTTTCATTTTCAATCACTTTTTTACTTTTCGTCTTCAGGAATGGTCTCTTCTTCGTCATCGGCCGATTTCTTCAATCTCTTAGGCATAACCTTCTTGGTCTCTTCTTCAACCTCTTTTTCTGACTTAGAAGCAGATTTGCTTGAACTTACGACAGAAGAGATAGACCATCTCATCATTTCAAATTTGACTTTGTCTGCGCCGACCTGGATTACGATGGAGTCTTCCTTGGTCTTGACGACTTTTCCGCAGATGCCGCCGATTGTAATAATTTCATCTCCAACCTGCAGGCTGTTTCTCATATTCTGAATCGTCTTTTCTTTCTTCTTCTGCGGTCTGATCAGCAAAAGATACATAGCTCCGATAAAGACAACTAAAATAACTACCTGAACTGTTAATTGATTCATTTTTTCCTCCTACAATGCGTTTAAGAATATGTTAATTTAAAGCATTATCAATTTGGTGCCGGCGATGGGGGTCGAACCCATACGGTGTTACCACCACGGGATTTTGAATCCCGCACGTCTGCCAATTCCATCACGCCGGCGCAATAATAGTATTTTAGCATAAGGCGAAAGACTCGTCAATACTTCTTTTACATTTTACTCCATTTAGAACTAATGGAGCGGACAACGGGAATCGAACCCGCCTCCTCAGCTTGGGAAGCTGATATTCTACCAATGAACTATGTCCGCATTTCAACATAGAATATAATATCATAAACCATGAGGTGTTTTCAAGCTGATTTTATCTGATAAGGCATTTTTCTTGAAAGCGTGTCTTTTCTGCCGCACTGATATTCAAACTTTTGCTGAAAAACGCTGATGTGGAACCGTTCTGCTCTTCAATGGCATCAAAGGCTGCTTGAAGATACTTCTCATCAGCAAGAAAGACCTGACGGACTGCCAGAGCCTTCTCCTCACTTCCCGTCTTTTTCAACACCATCTGCATAACGGCTTCTGCCCGCTTTGCTGCCGTCTTGTTGGTTATCAGATAATCTGCGAAGATTATTTCGCGGCTAACATCCAGCAGGGATAAAACTAAAGCGGATACAATGCCGCAGCGATCCTTCCCTTCTGTGCAGTGCCAGAGAACTGCCCCGTCATCACAGCTTATAATTTTCTTCAGCGCCCTGGACAGTTGACTGATAGAAAAGTCATCGGTTACAATTCTGCGATAAAGCTGCGTCATATCAGGCAGTACCCATTCTCCGGCAGTTCGATCTGTTGCAGCCTCATGGGTGATGCCGACAGTTTTTTCCTCAATTAAAGGAATTTGTGCCATGAAAGCCCCCGGAATTTCTCGATCCGGTTTGTCTTGCATCTCAGTGACTGTACGAAGGTCGATGATCTCTGACAGATGATAGTTTTCTTTCAGTATTAGAATGTCACTGTCTGTCAATGCATGAAGATGCCTGCTTCGAATGAGCCGTCCTGGTTTGATACGACACCCCTCTCTGTTTACTGTATTGCCGAAATCTCTGATATTATCTGTTCCCTCCAGCATAATTGTCTCCATAGCTACTCCTCTCTGAATTGATCAAATCTGCAATCTTTTCTACTTCATGCATGCCCTCTGTTCTCAGTCTCTCCTTCAGTTCTCTAAAAGTATGCTGCGCCATATGCCCATAAGCTTTTGCGAAGCTTTGATAATCGCCAGCATCAAAACTGTCCGATAGTTCTTTATAAACATCCGTCCATTGTGAGATGAGCTGTTCGCCGTTGAACCTGAGGATACTTCCGTTCAGGAGCAGCAACAGCATCTTTTCATAGATTTCACGTATCGCGGCGTTTGGACAGTCGTCGATAACCACTTGAAGGCATGCGCTGTGAATCATTGTCATGGACCCTAGATTTGTCGGTGCATTCTTGATAGCATGTGTGATGGATTCCAGTGATTTTGCTGAACAATGCGGTAATGTATAACTGATGACGGCTTCTGAAGTAAGCGCCAGCAATTGCAGTGATTCCAAAAAGGTCCGCAAATGTTCGCTAATCATCAACGGTTTGAATTCATCTGTCAAGGATAAGTCTCCTGTAGAAATGACCTCCGTACCGATCCCGTTGATATTCCTGGTGATGCCTAATTGATTTAACAAGTCTATCGTTCGGCGAATCGTTATTTCAGACACGTGATAACGATTCGCTAATACTGCCTTGCTTGGAAGTTTAACACCTATAGGGTATCTGCCTTCGTTGATTCTGCACACTAAGTCGATCGCAACGAGATCACAGTATTTCTTCCGGCCTTTATGAGGTTCCCATATGAAGGTTTCCTGCTCTTCACAGTGAAATCTATTCTGCAATTGTTCAAAATACTGCTTTGTATTTTGAAAGAAATGTGTTCGCAGTTTATTCAGCCTTCTTTCTGCTGCGTCGTAACGATGTTCTTGACAATCCTTCAGACTGTCGCATAGAGACTTGGTTAGAGATTCTAAGAAGCATTGGCCCGCTTCTTTGCCTTGTTTCTCTGTTAGGATATCCAGAAAACTGCTTTCTAAAAAAGCGCCGATATCATAATATAAACTTAAAATCGTTTGGTTCCCCAGGGATCGAAGTGCCTGGTCATACGATTGATAAAGTCGTTTAGCTGGATGATTGGACTGTTTTGCTTTGGTTAGGAAATCTGAATAGGTGTCTTGATCCATAGCGCAAAATCCTTGCAGACAAATACATGGCGAGAGCAGCTCAAGGGCTTGGCTTAAATCGATCAAGGCTGTTAAACGGCGCCGAAATGTATGGCTATCTAAATAATTCTCATGAGGTTTTGCTAAAACGACCGTTTCTTTTCCGCGGCAAAGCTGAATCAGCCCGTTTCTCTCAAGGGCTTTTAACGCTCTCTGTGCAGGACAATAAGAAACTTGATAATAGGAAGCGATATCCTGAACGGAAGGAAACCTTTCCCCATCTTGAAAAAATCCAAGCTGCAGCTGGCCCGCAAGACTGCGGTAAATTGTCTGTTCCTGACTGCTGGTATATTGCATTCAAGCCTCCTTTGAAGATATAATTGCACATCACGATTCAATGAACGCCATATTGCGGCAACGCCGTCAAATCATTGTGTTCATTATACCATGACGATTCCTTTAGAAATAGAATCGTGAGTCATGATTCAATGAACACTACATTACGGCAATGCCGTCAGATCATTGTGTTCATTATACCATAATAAAGTTCCTAAAACTATAATTAAAAAGAAACATCAGCTGAATCTAGCTGATGTTTCTTTTCGTATGGTAAAAATTAAACTAGGAGTAACAAAATGCTAGTCCTTGTTCATATTATATCTAATAAATTTACGAAAAGCAACAATTTCCTCTAAACTTCGACAAAATAAAATAAGCCGACTGCCATCAAGCAATCGACTTATTCTTCTGGTGCGGCTGACTGGACTTGAACCAGCACGGTGTTACCCACACGGCCCTCAACCGTGCGCGTCTGCCATTCCGCCACAGCCGCATATCGTCGCGGTCAGCCAATTTCTGACCGCGAAAATTATTATACACTAAGGAATAAACTTTGTAAACACCTAAATAGAAAAAATTTTTCTATTCGTCATCTTTTTGTTCTGTCACCACTACTTTTTTCCATTTCCATGTATCACAGCCGCGGTACATATCAAAGAACGTCGGCGTTTCGGTACTGGTAAACTCCTTTACGGTAATAAAAGAGTAAGTCTTGTAGCATAGGCTGTAATACGGCAGTTCCTCCTGCAGCATAGTTTTTAATTTCTCGTAGGTTTCTTTCTGCTGCTCCGCAGAAATACAAGTTTCCAGTTTTTTTACGCTGGCAAGAATCTGATCATTTTTGTAGCCTAAGTAATTACTTTTACTGAACAGAGATCTTAAGTCGTATTTTTTATCGAATTGGTAGCCGCCCAAAAAGAGATCGAAATCTCCGCTGCGCACTTCACTGCGATATTCTGCCCAGGATACCTTCTTTACAGAAGCTTTGATTCCAATCTGATTCAACGCTTCTGATATGCTGGAGGCAGTGTCGCTGCGGCTGCCATCGTTGCTGTTTACCAAAATCGTCAATTGAAAGTCGCGTCCTTTACTGTCTTCTAAAATGCCGTCTTCGTTTGAGTCCTTAAAGCCGGATTTTTGTAAGAGTTCCGATGCCCCCTTCTGATCTTGCTTATAAAAATCCCCTTTATTCTCGGTTCCTAGGAATCCTGGGAAATAGACGGAATCTGATGTTATGCCTGCACCGCCATAGTTATCTTGAATCAGAGATTCTGTATCGATTGCAAGAGCAATGGCCTGTCTTACTTCTTTTTTTGCAAGGTATTTGTTATCAAAATTGAAACCTAGATATTCAAGTTCACTGGAAGGAATCTTGGTGACCTTGAGTTTTTTATCCTCAGCGTCAGAATCTGCGTCTTGCGCTGTGCTGACATAAGCTGTAATTGCATCCGTCGTCATAAGACCCGTTGTCTTTGTCTTGTCCTGAATGATTTTAAACTGAATCCTGTTCTGAGGCACACCGCCATAATAATAGGTATTTGGTTTCAGCTTCAATAACTTCATACTGTCGTAGCTGTCATAGGCATACTGACCGCTGCCGACGATTTTGTTAGCGGAGTCATCATAACTGCTGCTGGAAACGATTGGAAACACCAAATTATCGAGAGCTGCGTCATTAGGATTCTCAAAAGTGATTGTAAGGCTGTAGCTGCCAGAGGTTTTTACAGAATCAATCTTAGATGCGTATTCGTAGTAAGGACTCTCATCCCCAATTCTGAGGATTTGGCTGACTGTATAGCGAACATCCTCTGCCGTTACCCTTGATCCATCACTGAATTTTGCGTCCTCTCTCAGCTTGATAGAAACGGTTCCGCTGCCAGAATTAGCTGTATAAGAAGATACCAGATCTGGCTCTATGTTCAGATTTTCATTTAATTTAAACAGACTGCTGAACATCAGCTGCGAAATATAATATACATCTCGATCCTGTGAGGACAGCGGATTCAGCGATTTTACCGGATCCATTGCAAAGTAAATCGTACTCATTTCCTCGTACTGGATACTGTTTTCTTTTTCAGAGCTCGTCTTCACATCGCCTTTGACAATGGCAATGGTGGAAATCACTCCTGCCAGCACAACGACTGCGATGATGATTGCGATAACGTGTTCGTGTAAAAAATCTAATACTCTATATGCTCTTTTCCCTTTATTTTTTAACATACCTCATCAGTAAATACTCTATCTGCTGGTAGAGTTCTTCCTTTCCCTTTGAATTATCAATAATTTCTGCCGAAAGCTTCTTTTTCTCACTGCTGTCCATTTGATTTTGAACTCTGCTTACGACTGCTTCTCTTGAAGTCCCGTCTCTGTCCATCACTCTTGAAATTCTGGCCTCCATGTCGGCGTCTACAAGCCAGACCATATCTGTCAGCTTGTCTGCGCCAGTTTCAAAGAGCAGCGGTGCGTCGACAAAGACGATATCCTGTTTTCCTTTTTTACGTAAATCTTCGAGTTGAGTTTTGATAATGTAAACAACCTCAACCGTGGTAAGCTGTTCCAATTGTCTTTTCTTCTCTTCATCACTGAATACGAAAGCAGCCAGTTTTTTCCGATTGAGACTTCCGTCTTCATACAAAACTTCTGCACCAAAGCAGAGGGCGATTTTTTTTAAGGCGGGGCTGCCCTTTTCTGTAATCTGGTGGGCGATGGCGTCGGCGTCGATGACGAGATAACCTTGCTTCCTCAGATAGTTCGTCACTGTAGATTTACCGGCGCCAATTCCGCCTGTCAGTCCTATTACTTTCATTTACTCTCTCCTGCTGAAACGTGATTACTTTAAATCGTACCAAGTATCCCCTTGGTTCAAATCGCTTTCTAATTTCACCTTCAAATCCATAGCATTTTCCATGTTCCTGACTAAAAGTTCTTTAATTTCATCAATCTCACTTTGATAAGTCTTGATAATCAGTTCATCATGAACCTGTAAAATCAACTTTGATTGATAATTTTTTTCCGTCAGCTCCCGATACACTTTGATCATAGCGATTTTAATGATATCCGCCGCACTGCCTTGAATCGGTGAATTCATTGCCAAACGCTCGCCCAGCTGCCTGGTCATATAATTAGAAGAATTGATTTCGTGAATATAACGCTTACGTCCCATAATCGTTTCAGAATAACCGTTGGCCTTGCAGTTTGCAACCTGTTCATCCATATAATTCTTAACAGCAAGGTGCTTATCAAAGTAATCTTTAATATATTTTTCTGCTTCTTTTCTGGTTATCTGCAGTTCTTCAGACAGTCCAAAGCCGCTCATACCGTAGATGACGCCGAAATTTACTGCTTTGGCCCTGCTTCTGTCCAGGGGCGTTACAGCATCGTAATCTAAATTGAACACTCTGGCAGCTGTGTTTCGGTGGATGTCATCGCCATTGTTAAAAGCGTCAATCAGATTCTCATCGCCAGAAAGATGAGCCAATATTCTCAGTTCAATCTGTGAATAGTCGGCGCCTACAAGAGTACAGTTTTCGCAGCCTGGAACAAAGGCTTTCCGCAATTGTCTTCCTAAATCCTGTCTGATTGGAATGTTCTGCAGATTCGGTTCTGTACAACTGATTCTCCCTGTAGCAGTGACAGTCTGCTGTAAATGCGCTCTGATTTTTCCGTCTTTTCCGATCAGCGGCTTCAGTCCCTCCACATAGGTACTGTTCAGTTTGGTCAAGGTTCTGTACTGCAGTACCATATCTACAATTGGATGCTTATCGCGGATTTTCTCCAACACGTCAGCGCTCGTACTATATCCTCGTTTTGTCTTCTTGCCGGCTGGAAGTTCCAGCCTTTCGAATAGAATTTCGCCTAACTGCGCCGGGGAATTGATGTTAAATTCCGTACCTGCCAGGGTGTAAATACTTTTTTCCAGCTGTACTATTTCCTCTTTTAAAACAAGACCAAAATTTTCCAAAGTGGCCTTGTCCACATTAAAACCCTCAACTTCCATGGACGCCAGCACTTCGATCAGAGGAAGCTCCACCTGTTTAAAGACTCTTTCCAATTGGTTGTCAGCAAGGTTTTTTTGCTGCAGCTGCATCAGTCTTTTGACAGCTAGGCACCAGTCAAAACCGTAGTCTATATATTTTGAAGTGCTACCGCCCAACAGGTCGATCTGCCCGCTCTCTTCCATAAACTCTTTTTCATCTTTCAGCTCGTAATGAAGGTTCTCAAAAGCCAAGGTTTTCATGTTATAGTTGGACTTTGTTGGATCAATGACGTACTGTGCAATGGCTGTATCAAACTCTGTATCCGGAGCGGTAAAGCCTTTGTACATCAGCGCATAATAGTCCTTAATTAAATCATGACCGATGATCTTTAGCCGTTTTTCGTTGAGCAGGTCAACGAGCTCACCCAGTATATCTGCCATATCAAGGTTTACATAATAATAATTATCATTTATCAAAAACGCCATGCCAAAAATCGACGGTGCGTCGATATGACTATTGTCGCTGAACACCTTGATAATAACCGGCGTGCTCTGGTTCAGCTCCTTGAGAAACTGCAGTCCTTTCGGGTCACTGATTTCCGTTTTACGATACTCAACGTCGCTATCTTCAAAGTCCATGGACATCTCCGGATTATCCTCGATGTGAAGCCGCTTCAAAAAGCTGTTGAACTCCAGCTTGACGTAGAGGTTAATCAAGGCATTATAATCTGGCTGCATCACCTTATACTGATTGATTTCTATATCCAGCGGAACATATTGATTGATTGTTGCAAGTCTTCTGCTCATGGCAGCCAACTGGGCATTTTCTTCTACCTTTGTCCGCAGTTTTGCGTTGCTGATCTGATCTGTGTTAGCAAGCAAATTAGCTACGCTGCCAAATTGGGTCAATAGCTTGATGCCAGTCTTTTCGCCTACCCCTGGTATGCCGGGAATATTATCAGACTGATCTCCCATCAGTCCTTTCAAATCGATAAACTGTTCCGGCGTCAGCTGATATCGCTCAATCATCTTCTCTCTGTCGTAGAGATCGAATTCTGAAATTCCTTTTTTGGTGATGAGAATCTGTGTCACGTCTGTAGCCAGCTGTAACGCGTCTTTATCACCAGTAATAATCAGAGGCTCTAATCCCTCTTCTTCGGAAATTCGCGCTACGGTTCCTATAATATCGTCAGCTTCAAAACCGTCAATTTCTAAATTCTCAATGTTCATAGCTGTCAAAATATCCTTCATCAGAGGAATCTCCATGGCCAATTCTGGCGGCATTTTTTTTCGTCCAGCCTTATACTCTTTGTATTCTTCGTGCCGGAAGGTCGGCGCTTTCCGGTCCCAAGCTACGGTAATATAGTCAGGCGCATAGTCATCCTGTATCTTCGTCAGCATATTGATAAATCCGTAAATACCCTGTGTGTAAATCCCCTCTTTGGTTATCATCGGACGCTGCATCGCATAATAAGCTCTATTAATCAGACTGTTTCCGTCAATAATGACAATTCTTTTTCCCATTTTGCTAATCCTTTTCCTTTAAATTTCTAACTATTAGTATAAGGCAGAATGACGGATTTTACAACAAAGAAAAAAAGCAATACACCTTTTTCGGTATATCGCTCCTTTTCCTACAAGATCATATGCTTAAGCAAAATCGCTGGCCGATTTCAGGCCATAGGCAGACTCTGCTGTATACACTGCATTTTGAATCGCTTTTGCTATTTGCTCTGTCGCCAAAACTGCAAGCGCGTCAAAATTCACCTCTATTTCTCCTGTAGCCATGACGAAGATGGTATCTCCGTCAGCCGTAGAATGAACAGGCTTTATTGCTCTGGCATAACCGTCGTGGGCGATGGCTGCCAGCTTCGTACACTGCGCCTTCGTCAGTCTGCCATTGGTCAGAATACAGCTGATCGTGGTATTCCCTTTAAATATATCGAACTGCTTCATGATATCTTCCTTGATGATATCTGATGTGGACAGCAATTTCTTCCCATCTTCAGACAGAATTCCAGCAATCTGTTTTCCCTTCTCGTCAAAAACGTCTCCCAGCGCATTGACAGCAGAAACTGCACCCACCTGCAGGTTTCCTATTTCAATTGCAGATGCACCTTGTCCACTCTTCATCATACGGTCAGGACCTCGGTATTTGCCTACTGATGCGCCTGTGCCGGCACCGTGATTTCCTTCTTCAAAGATGCCGGCAAAAGCATTTTCACAGGCCTTACGTCCCATTTCTTTGTCCGGCCGCACAGCTCCGTCACCGACTACCAGATCAAATAGGGAAGCGCCGCAAACAATAGGTACGAGACCCACGCCTACATCAAAGCCAATGCCCTTCTCTTCGAGAAATTCCATGACGCCGCAGCCTGCTTCGAGGCCATAGGCGCTGCCGCCGGATAACGTGACTGCGTTGATTTCCTGCACCATATTTTCCGGTTTCAGCAAGTCGGTCTCCCTAGTTGCCGGACCGCCGCCGCGAACATCTACGCCGGCGACTGCGCCCCTTTCGCTGATAATTACAGTCACACCTGTGGCTGCTGCTGTATTTTCAGCAGAACCGATTTGAAAACCTTTAATCTCACTGATATTTATATCTTTCATTTTATCACCTTCTTATGATATCGCCTTCAATGCGATGATGATTGCAATGACGACACCGACAATGGCTTCTCCTCCTAAAACACCAGAGGCGATAATCTGCCCTTTGGCTTCTTTCTCAAAGCTTGGAAAGAATTTATCTGTGACAAATCGCAGGGCGCCCCCGATAAAGGCCGTGGCAGACATATAAAATGGAAGATAAATGCCTAGGCCAAGGGTCATAACCGGAAAGTTGACACAGTAGAGAAGTGCGGCGATAATCAATCCAGCCCAGAAAACCGGTACATTAGAGATACCGCCCACCATGGCAGCAACGGCACTGGCCTGTGCTGCCGGGAACAACTCGCCGCCAAAGGCACCCGTCCCATAAGCCTTTAATATAAACGACAATACGAAAACAGAAACGAATGCGCCGCAGACACCGCCGATGGCTTCTGCGATCCACTGTGCTTTTGCATTTGTTTTCAATATGTATCCTTCTTTGAAATCATTCATGACATCGCCTACAAGCCCGCAGGCTACCGCTACAACTGCAGCAACAAAGAAAGCCTCTGTCTGTCCGATAGAGGTAACAGCCTTTGCTGCAAGAAGAACGATAATGCCGAAAATTTCCATCGGGTTCACACCTGACTGCCCTACGCACTGGGCTGACATGGAGGTAGCAAGCCAAACACCTAAAATCGTAATAAAGGAAGCAACGACACCCATTTTACATACGGTAGTCAAAATTGCAGCAAAGAGGACCATTGCAATGGGCGCCCATCTCATGGCAATGATAGAGTCCCCAATCCGATCTTTGCTGAACATACCTCCAAAAATTTCCTTTGCTTTGGGAAGAATGCCTTTGACCAGGATGCCGACTCCGGTTCCAACCATCATGCCAATTCCTAAAGATTGTTTGATACTGGCGGCTTCTGTCAAATTCCAAAAGTCCAGCTTTTGTCCGACGATGAGAATGCCTACATCTCCGATCAATGCGCCTAAAAACCAGACACCGATGAAAATCGGACCGACGATATAACCGATGGCCACCAGCATCGGTGAAATATAGAGTCCACCGTAAGAGCCGTACTTCAGCATTTTATCGCTGAACCAGGTCACTGGAATCTTGCAGAACCAGTCTCTCAGCACTGCAAAAATTCCGGCCAAACCCATGGCGGAGAAGAGCATGCCTGCTTTTTTACCGCCTTCGTCTCCAATTTGCAGCGTTTCTGCCGCCGCCTGTCCCATGGCGTAAGGAAGTTCTTTGGTTTCAACAAAATACTTTCTAATCAAAGCTGTAAAAATTAGCCCTAAAGTCACGCCTGCCAGGGCAATGACGAGAAGCTGCCACGTGGTGACCTGGGCATCGGGGTTGAGAATATAGATACCCGGTATTGTAAAGGCCATTCCCCCTGCTACCATTGCTCCTGCCGACATGGCAGTATGGGTCACGTTAATCTCGTTGAGATTGGTCTTCCCTAAGGCTTTGAGTGCTAACATAGAAAATAGTGCCACGAACATAATCGGCCATGGCAGCGAGCTTAGTTTCAGTGCGATAAACATGGAACTGCAAGTGATGATTACAGAACCGATGACACCGATCACCATGCCGCGTACGGTAAGTTGATTACCTTTCATTTTGTTTTCTCCTTTATGAAGTTTATTTTATAAAAAGGTCCCAGGCCCGCAGGGGCTCTATGCCTTTTCATAACGTTTATATGCCAGATAGTATGTACCTGTAACAAAGAAACCGCCTCCGGCGATATTTCCCAGTGTTACTGGAAGCAGGTTATTGACCAAAAAGGCAGTCCAGGTTAAACCTGCTGTCGCACCACTATCCGCAAAAATACCTATCGGTATAGAAAACATGTTTGCAACGCTGTGTTCAAATCCAGCGGTAACGAAGAGCAAAATCGGAAAGAAAATACCAAAGATTTTTCCGATGGTCGAATCAGCGCCGTTTGCAATCCAAACCGCCAGACAGACGAGGAAATTGCAGAAGATTGCTCTCACAAAAGCTTGTCCAAAGGAAAGTGAAACTTTTGATACAGCGATGCCGACTGTGACTTCGTTTAGCAGACCATCGCCAGCGTTCAACATGCCGCTGTAAACGATCAGCCAAGCGATTATCATAGAACTGATTAAATTAGCCAAGTAAACAACCAGCCAATTTCTAAGCATGGAACTGATTGAAATCTTCTTATCTAAGACGGCGGCAATCATCATATTATTTCCTGTGAAGAGCTCGCCCCCTGCCAAAAACACCATGATTAATCCTGACGGAAATATGATACCAGATATCATTCTGCCAATACCGCTGGTTGCCGGATCGGCAAGAAAATAAAATCCTGCCATATTGGCGCCTGCCCCTGCTAATGAAATAAATGCACCAGCAAGGAATCCGAGCATAATTAGCTGCCGAAAGCTGTATGCTGCCCTGTTGACCCCTGACTGTATTGTTACTTCTAATATCTCTGCTGGTTTTAATTGCTGCATGCTATACCTCATTACAAAAATACGCTACTTTGCGGCAACGCCGCATTCAGATGTTGGAAATATTATAACATCTCTCAGCAATTCGTCAATCTTTTCCAAAAAATTAAAAACCCAGATGCACCGTCAGGATATAATTGACGCCCTATCATAATGATAGGTGGGTACCCTGTCACCGACTTCTGTCTTCCACTCTAGTTGGCGGCTTGACATAGGCCGAATGAACTCGGATTCCCGATGTTAAAGTGTAGGTTCAATTATGAATCCTTAACGAATGCTCTAGGCTAAATATATTATAATACATATTGAAGAAAATATCACTGTAAATTTATGTTTTTTTTCCGAAACCTACTTATATAAACGCGGAAATGACAGAATCAAAGATTCTTATCTCCATATGAAGCCTGCAAGGAGCGAATATTCACAAGATACGTTCTTTAAAACATATGGTTTAAAATTTGAGGATATCCTGACTGGCAGAATACCCCCATTGGATTAGTCTTCGTACAAATCTATTGCGCAGTTCGTATGTACTTTCTGCACATCGTCGTTGTCTTCCAGAACTTCGATCAATTTCTTCAGTTTTTTGATATCGTGTTCATCAGTCGGTGTACTTTCCATCGATGGAACGAACTCCACATCGGATTCTACAAATGCATAACCGGCAGCTGCCAAAGCCTGATAGACGTCGGTATATGCCGATGGGTCTGTATAAATAGTGAAGCTGTCCTCTTCTGTAATCATGTCTTCAGCGCCAGCTTCCAAAGCAGCTTCCATCAAAACATCTTCGTCAATTTCATCGGTTTTTTCAATGATGAGAACGCCTTTTCTTGAGAACATATAAGATACGCAGCCCGGAGTGCCCAGATTGCCGCCGTGCTTGTCAAAAGTAGATCTCACTGCCGACGTCGTTCTATTATTGTTGTCTGTCAGACAGTCAACGATAATTGCAACACCGCCAGCACCGTAACCTTCGAAGGAAAGTTCCTCATATGAAGCTCCTCCCAGCTCTCCAGTTCCTTTTTTGATCGCTCTCTGAATATTATCGTTAGGCATACTGATTGCCTTAGCTTTTTCGATTGCCACTCTGAGTCCGGCATTGTACTCAGGATCCCCACCATCTTTTGCTGCTACTGTAATCGCTTTTGCGTATTTTGTGAACATTGCAGCTCTCTTTGAATCCTGTGCCGCTTTTCTGCCGGCAATTGTACCGTGTCTTCCCATGGAGACACCTCCTATCTTATTCTTTAGTATTTTTAACTTTAATAGTATACTACAATATCTATTTTGTTTCAATCATATTTTTGTGCGCTGTAGCCATCATCAGCTTGATTCTGTTGAGCTGATTGACGTCGCTGGCGCCAGGATCATAGTCGATGGCCGCAATATTTGCCTTGGGGTTCATCTTTCTGATGGCTTTCATCATGCCCTTTCCCGTCACGTGGTTAGGCAGACAAGCGAACGGCTGTAAGCAGACGACATTTTCAACTCCACTATGAATCAGTTCTACCATCTCTCCTGTGAGCAGCCACCCTTCGCCGCATTGGTTACCGATAGAAATGATCTGAGATGCTGCTTCAGCAGTTTCTTCAATGTGAGACGGCTCCTCAAAATGTTCACTTTCCCGCAGCGCCTTTCGCAGGGGTTTTCGCAGCCATTCAACGGCTATGATGCCCAGCTTGTTGACCCACATCTGCTTATAGGAGCCGGACAGCCGTTCGTAGTTGAACTTTTTGCTGTACATTCCATAGAGGAAAAAGTCCAGCAGATCTAAGACGACTGCTTCGCCGCCTTCAGACTCAATGATATCGACAATATTGTTATTTGCATTTGGATGATACTTTACTAAAATCTCGCCGACTACCCCCACCTTCGGTTTCTTTTCCCCGGTTCGCTCAACCCGGTCAAAATCTTCCGTGATGCCCTTCAGATTTGCATAATAGTCCCTCTTGTTAAAGTGGATTACGTTTCTGACGATTTTGTCGTGCCACTTGTCTAAGATGGCCTGACAGGTCCCCGGTACCTTTTCGTAAGGTCTGGTAGCATAAAGCACCCTCATAATCAGGTCGCCGTAAACGACACCGACCGCCAGGCGCATACCCATCTGCGGCGTAATTTTAAAGCCTGGATTCTTCTCCAGCCCGACCGTATTAAACGACACCACTGGAACCTGCTCCATACCCAGGTCTTTCAGCGCCTTTCTGAGGAGTGCAACGTAATTGCTGGCTCTGCAGCCGCCGCCAGTTTGTGACATGAAGACAGCAGTCTTATCCAGATCATATTCTCCGGATTTCAAAGCAGAGATGATCTGTCCCAGGGTGACGATGGTCGGGTAGCAGGCGTCATTGTTAATATACTTGAGGCCCTCTTCCACAGAGTTCTTGTCAACCGGCGGCAGAAGCACCGCATTGTAGCCGCAGGCTTTCATGGCTTCTTCCAGATAGGTAAAATGAATAGGCGACATCTGCGGTACCAAAATGTTGTACTTTAGGCGCATATTCTCAGTAAATACTTGTCTTTCGTAAGGTTTTCTGTCGGTAACAGCCTTTACGCCGTTTTTTTCTCTCTCATCCATAGCGGCTTTTAGAGAACGAATCCTGATCTTAGCCGCCCCTAAATTGGAGCCTTCATCTATTTTTAAAACGGTATATAACTTGTTGTGGCTCCGACAGATCTCTTCCACCTGATCGGTAGTCACCGCATCCAGTCCGCAGCCAAAGGAGTTGAGCTGTATCAGTTCAACATCGTCACAGGTTCCTACAAATTCTGCGGCCTTATACAGTCTGGAGTGGTAAACCCATTGATCCAGAACACGAATCGGTCTCTCTAGTATACCCATATGTGCCACAGAATCCTCCGTCAGAACGACCATGTCGAAGGAATTGATCAGCTTGTCGATGCCGTGGTTGATCTCCGGATCCAAGTGATACGGTCTGCCGGAAAGAACGATACACTTCTTGTCGTGTGATCTGGCATATTTCAGAGCATATTCTCCCTGCTTTTTAATATCGTTTTTGAATCTGATCTGCTCTTTTCTCGCCTTGGATACAGCCCGCATGATTTCTTCTTTAGAAATATGGTTCGGCTTTAAATCCTTTGTCAGAACGTCCGCCAACCTCAGGTCATTGTCATATGGCAGGAACGGCTGCGAAAATCTTACCAGATTATCCTGGAAAAGATCATCCATGTTATTCTTTATGACCTCGGGGTATGTAGCGACAATAGGGCAATTGTAGTGGTTAGGGGCCGAAGGATCTTCGTTTCTTTCGTAGTTCAGACAAGGATAGAAAATCCACTGTTCTCCGTTGTCTACCAGCCACTTGATATGACCGTGGACCAGCTTCGCCGGGTAGCATGCTGTATCAGAAGCGATGGTCTCCATACCCATCTCGTAAATCGCCTTGCTGGATGGCGGCGATAATACCACTCTGAACTTCAGCTCTGTAAAGAACGTGAACCAAAAAGGATAATCCTCGTACATGTTCAGCACCCTGGGGATGGCCACAGTTCCTCTTGTCGCATCAAAGTCAGAAATCGGCTTGTAACCAAACAGTCTCTGAAATTTATATTCATAGAGATTAGGCAGCTTATTGGCATGTTGTGCGCCGCCCGCCCCTTTTTCACACCTGTTTCCCGTGACAAATTTTGATCCGTCGCTGAACTTATTGATGGTCAGAATGCAGCGGTTCTCACAGCCGTTGCATCTACCATTGGTATGCTCTACAGAAAAATCGTCCAGTTCTTCCCGGGTCAGAATAGAAGATTCCGTCCCTTCTACGTAGTTCTCCATGGCGATCAAAGCGGAACCGTATGCGCCCATGAGACCTGCAATATCGGGTCTGACTACATTCTTTCCGATAATCTTTTCAATACTTCTGAGGACGGCGTTATTCATAAATGTTCCGCCCTGCACGACAATCTTGTCACCAGCTTCATCTGTATTGCGAAGCTTAATTACTTTGTATAGGGCATTTTTGATGACTGAATAGGAAAGTCCGGCGGAAATATCACCGATGGACGCGCCTTCTTTCTGTGCCTGCTTAACCTTGGAATTCATAAACACCGTGCATCTCGTTCCCAAATCTACGGGGTTATCAGCAAAGAGGGCTTCTTCAGCAAAGGCATCTGGGTCCAGATTGACTGACTTCGCATAGGTTTCTAAAAACGAACCACAGCCTGAGGAGCAGGCCTCGTTGAGCATGATGTTGTAGATTGCATTATCCTTGATCTTCATGCACTTCATATCCTGACCGCCGATATCGAGAATGAAGTCTACTCCTGGCAAAAAGGCTTCTGCCGCTTTGTAGTGCGCCATGGTCTCAATTTCGCCCAAATCCGCCTTGAAGGCTGCCTTAATTAAACCTTCCCCATATCCCGTGACACAGGTATTGGCAATGACCGCATTATCAGGTAGCTGTGAATATAACTCTTTCAGCATCGTTCTCGTCGCTTCCACCGGATTTCCCTCGTTGCTCCTGTAGAAAGAATAGAGTAAATTCTTTTCACTGTCTATTAATGTCGCCTTTGTAGTCGTAGAACCAGCGTCAATACCGAGGAAAGTCTCTTCTTTTGCTTTGCGAATATCTTTCCTCCTGATCTTATGCTGATTGTGACGCATCATAAAGGCATTGAATTCTTCTTTATCTTTAAACAGAGGTTCGATGTGTTTTGTTTCTGCCATTTGCCCTTGGTCAGCGTTCTGCATTCTGTCTACAATCGTCTTTAAAGAAACTCTTTCTTGATGATCTGCCAACATGGCGGCGCCGATGGCAACAAAATATTTGGAATCTTCCGGAAAAATGACTTCATCCGGCGTTAATTCCAATGTTTCAATAAATCTTTTTCGCAGCTCCGACAGGAAAGACAACGGGCCGCCGAGGAATGCCACTTTCCCTTTGATGGTATGACCACAGGCAAGACCGCTGATGGTCTGATTGACTACAGCCTGAAAAATTGAAGCCGATAAGTCCTCAATCGCTGCGCCGTCGTTGATTAGCGGCTGAATGTCTGTTTTGGCGAAGACACCGCAGCGGGCAGCGATGGGATAAATCATTTTTTCCAGCTTTGCCGCCTCATTGAGACCGCCGGCATCCGTATTCAGCAATACTGCCATCTGGTCGATAAAAGCGCCCGTACCGCCAGCACAGGTACCGTTCATTCTCTGTTCTATCGTAGCGCCATAGAACGTAATCTTTGCGTCTTCTCCGCCCAATTCTATAGCGACATCAGTTTCGGGAATTAAAACTTCAACCGCTTTACTGCAGGAGATGACCTCTTGCTCAAAGTGAATGCCGAGAAGCTTTGCCAGAGATAAACCGCCAGAACCAGTGATAACCGGCCTGATGCTTATATCTCCATATTCTCTGTACATATCTTCAATTAATTCTTTGACTTTGTCAAACACATTGGACATATGACGTTCGTATCTTGAAAATACAATCGAATCATTATTGTCCAGCAATACAAGTTTGACTGTAGTTGAACCAATATCAATTCCTAGTTTCATCGTTTACCTCTTAATTAATTTTCCATGAAATCCGTTAATCCAATAACCTGTTTATTTTAACACTATTTTTATGTTTTTTCACTATATATTTGCTTTTTATTGTATAATAGTTCCACGATCTTCCGACGTTGTCGAAGGGAAAGAACTATTGAATCACATGCTTCGATTCTATTTCCAGCGGTATGCATGTGGTATAATTACCTTGTCACAAGAAAGGAATCAGCATAAAATGATGAAAAGCACTATCAGAAAAAGCACCTATCAAGCAATATACAGACTATTGGATCTAGTATCCCCCGTCCCCTTTGACTGCGGGAACCTCTGCAATGCGGCCTGCTGCAACTGCGGCAATGATGATGAGGATTTGGGAATTTATCTGCTTCCGGGAGAAGATAAACTGCATCTGCACGATGAGAGCTGGCTTCACTGGAGCAGCGAAAAAGCGGAAGATTTTGATTTTCCTGACTCGTGGAAAGGGAAGGTCTACTTCGTACGCTGTAAGACGCCGCCAATCTGTCCTAGAGAAAAAAGGCCCATGCAATGCAGAACCTTTCCTTTGACCCCTCATATTGATGATAACGAAGTATTATCCCTCGTGTGGAACGACACAGCGCTCCCCTATGAATGCCCTCTCATCGAGGAAGAATTCCCTCTGGATCCCAAATTTATCCAAGCCACATATACATGTTGGAAACATTTGATCAGAGATCCTTTGATTTATGATCTTGTAAAACAAGATTCAAAAGATAGAGACCTTGAAGAGTGACTACAAGGTCTTTATTTCTTTTTGGTATAACACCTTCAGCATCACAGCTGAATAAATTAATCCGATAATTTCAGCCAATGGGAAAGATGCCCAGGATGCTGTAATTCCAGCCATATGATAGATAATATATGCTAGCGGCAGAATTCCAATCAGCTGTCTGATCAATGATCCCATTAGACTATATACACCGTGTCCCGTTCCTTGAAACAGGGTAGATGTCATAATTCCAAAAGCGGCCGGAATAAAACAGATGCTGATGATTCTTAGAGCAGGCACACCCATTTCCATCATCTGGGCATCTGCACTGAACATCTTTAAAAAGACGCCTGGAAAAGCCTGAAAAAGAATCGTACCAATGGTCATGATTACGATTGCTGTAATCAGTGAATTCTTGTAAACCAGCATCAGCCTTTTTCTGTTCTTGGCTCCGAAATTATATCCCATAATCGGCATGGCTCCCTGGTTGAGACCAAATACAGGCATGAATATAAACGACTGCAGTTTGAAATATACGCCTAGCACTGCCACAGCTGTCGGTGAAGCTACCAGGATTGCATTGTAGCCGAGGAGCATGACGGAACCGATGGACTGCATGATGATAGAAGGAAGTCCAACGCCGTAAATATCTTTTACAACCTTCCAGTCCATCTTAAATCCCTTCAGTTGTATTTTTACGTCGTGCTCTTTTTTAAACACCATGAAAATCGCTACACATAAAGCTACTGCCTGACCAGTTACTGTAGCAATGGCTGCTCCTGCGATTCCCAGCTTTGGAGCACCGAACAGACCGAAAATTAAAATCGGGTCAAGTATCAAATTTGTCACTGCACCGCTGAGGCTGATAATCATCGGCGCGATCATATTGCCAGTGGCCTGTAGTACTTTCTCCAACTGTACCTCTACCATGCTGAAAAAACAAAAGATCGTGATGATTTTCAGATAAGTCACACCACCATCAAAGATCTCCTGATCATCGGTATATAATTGCATAAATGGCTTCGCTAGGAAAATGCCTACACAGGCGAAGATAATAAAGTTAAAGAGTCCGATTCGAATACTGGTTCCAGCTGCTTTATCAGCTTCGTCAAAACGTTTAGCGCCAAGCCTCCGCGATATCAGAGAGTTGACACCGACACCGCTTCCGATTGCAAGAGAAATCATCAACAGTTGAATCGGCAGTACTAGGGACACTGAAGTCAGCGCTTTCTGACTGACCATAGCTACAAACATACTGTCCACTACGTTATAAAGCGCATTGATAGTCATAGACAGAATCGCTGGCCAAGCCATAGATGCGAGGAGTTTGCCGACCGGGGCGGTCCCCATTTTATCTGCTTCGTTGTCATTCTGTAATTTATTGTTTTTGTCTTTGTCGTCAATTTCTGTCGTCATCCGCAAACCTCACTTCCTTTTTTATTGTTTAAATTTTCCTTTATATGACTAACGCCGAGGCGTTAAAGTAGTATGGGCAAGCCTATAAGCCGGGTTCTGTATTAGACAATCATCTATCTAAGGCGTAACATTACTGCACGCTCATGCGGCCTACCTCTCGGGCGGTGACGGGCAGCCACCTTTTGTGCCCATTTTGGCCTTGCTCCGGATGGGGTTTACACGGCCGTCATGTCTCCATGACGCCGGTGAGCTCTTACCTCACCATTTCAACCTTACCACGGCATTACCCGTTTCGGCGGAATGTTTCTGTTGCACTTTCCCTATAGTTACCTACGCCGGACGTTATCCGGCATCCTTGCCCTGCGGAGCCCGGACTTTCCTCATGCATCTCTGCACGCGATTGTCTGGCTTACCCATAACCATGTAATTTTATCATAGTTCAGAAAAAAAATCCACTATTTTATATAAACGGATTGATATCTGTCATGGATTCCAATATTTCTATCTCATCATCTTTGCAGCCCGCCCGTAAGAAATCGGCCATATTTTCTGCAAAGATTTTTTCGCTGCCATAATGACCCGCATCGAGAATACAAATGCCCATCTCCTTTGCCAACTGCGCTTCATGATACTTGAGATCGCCAGTAATATAGAGGTCGCAGCCTTCTGCCGCTGCCGCTTTTATGAAGTCGCTGCCGGCACCGCTGCACCAACCGATGGTATCGATGGCCGTGGTCAGATCCCCTACGCACTTAAAGTATTTTTCGTCGATATCAAAGCATTCAGCTGCCTTATGCACCACTTCAATAAAAGTGGTTTCGAAGAGCGTGTTCCCTTTTCGGCAGAACCCGTTATCATTGTCGAAGGGTCTGACGTTGGAAAGCTCTAACAGTGTTCCAATATAGTCATTGTTGCCTCCCGGCAGCTTATCAAAGCTTGTATGGCAGGAGTAAACTGAAATCTGATTCTGAATTAAACGAATAATATAGTTTCCAATTACATCGTTATTGTCTATCTTCTTGATACCTTGGAACAGCAGCGGATGATGAGTGAGAATAAAATCCGCACCCTCTTCTATAGCCTCGTCAATAATTTCGTTGGTCACCTCCAATGAAACTAACACACATGCAATCTCTTCTTTTCCGCAATTCACCTGGAAACCGCAGTTATCCCAGTCTTCTGCTGTTGCAGAGGGACAGAAAGCTTCGATTGTTTTAATTAATTCATTCTTTTTCATTTTCTTTCTCCTACAGGCTTGCTTCTGCGCCATGGTTTTCGTCATATAATTTTTCCAGCAAGTGCTCCAATCGATTGATTCTTTCCCTGCAGCTGATTGTCTCTGTTTCTACAGACTTGCTGTGCGCAGAAATATTTTTATATATTTTCTCTTCAATTTCCAGTTTTCTTTCTAAGTATTCTTTCGTCAAATGGTTTCGGAAAGTCAAAAGACTGTCGGGATAATCGAAGGCAGCCGAGTACGGCGCTGCTTCTTTTGATTGGGGAAATCCGCTGTTAACTGTCAAAATTTCGCAGATAAATTTTCCTTCCCTCACTAAACTTTCTTTTGTAATAAGAAACCCGTTATCAGCGAGCCAATGTCTCAGTCTGCCCACATGATTTCTCGGCTGCAGGATGTACCGCTTGATGGAACGACTTTTTGCCAGATTCCATTCCAGAATATCTGCGATCAGAAGTCCTCCCATGCCTGCGATCACTACCACATCGACTTCGCCGTCTTGCAAAACGTCGATGCCGTTGCCCAGACGCAGATCATACTCTCGTTCCGGATGAAGTGCCCTGCAGTTGTCTTCCGCTTTTTTTAAAGATCCCGAACTGATGTCCGCCATCACTACATGGGGACATTTGCCTGTTTCAAGCAGGTATAACGGCAAAAAACCATGGTCAGTACCAATGTCGGCCATGGTTTCTCCTTTATTGATTTCATCAGCGATCAATTGTAATCTTTCACTAAGCTTCATCAAAATTACTCCAAATAATCCTTCAACTTTTTGCTTCTGCTCGGATGTCTAAGTTTTCGAAGTGCTTTCGCTTCAATCTGCCTGATTCTCTCTCTTGTTACGTCGAATTCTTTACCTACTTCCTCAAGCGTTCTGGAACGCCCGTCCTCAAGACCAAACCGCAGTTTCAAAACCTTCTGCTCTCTCTCGGTCAAAGTATCCAGCACTTCTACCAGCTGCTCCTTTAACATAGAGAATGCGGCAGCCTCTGCCGGTGCAGGAACATCGTCGTCTGGAATAAAGTCTCCAAGATGACTGTCTTCTTCTTCGCCTATAGGCGTTTCTAAAGAAACCGGTTCCTGAGCGATTTTCTGAATCTCCCTCACCTTATCTACAGAAATGCCCATTTCCTTAGCAATTTCTTCCGGCGTCGGCTCTCTTCCATACGTCTGCAGCAACTGTCTGGAAACGCGAATCAGCTTATTGATCGTCTCTACCATATGCACAGGAATTCTGATCGTCCTCGCCTGGTCTGCGATGGACCTGGTAATGGCCTGCCTAATCCACCAAGTGGCGTAGGTTGAGAACTTGTATCCTTTTCTGTAGTCGAATTTATCGACGGCTTTGATCAGTCCTAAATTTCCTTCCTGAATCAAGTCTAAAAAGAGCATCCCTCTGCCTACATATCTTTTCGCTATGCTGACAACCAATCTCAAGTTTGCCTCACAGAGCTTTTTCTTTGCTTCTTCGTCGCCGGCTTCCATCTTCTGTGCAAGTAAAATTTCTTCATCAGCGCTTAGTAGAGGAACTTTTCCGATTTCTTTTAGATACATTCTCACTGGGTCGTCAACTGCGATACCCTTTGGCAGAGTCGCCTCGATATCGATTTCTCCGGATTCTGTAACGACGATGCCGTCGTCTTCATTTGCATCCAAGTCATCGTCGTCGCCATCTAAAATGCTGGCAAAATCTTCAGGTTCAGTTTCACTGGCAATTTCTATGTCTTTTGCGAGAAGTGATTCGTAGATTTCGTCAACGACATTCTTGTCCAAATCAAAAGCATCGAGATAATCAGCCATATCCGTATAAGTTAAAACATTTTTCTTTGTTTTCGCTTTCTTGGCAAGCTGTGTAATCAACTCTTTCTTGATCTGATCAGGAGTCATGTTGGCAAATGCTTCATTTAAATTGTTAACTTCTTTTTTTCCATCTGTGCTCATTCTATATCCCCCTACTATTGGTTTTTCGTTCTTTTTGCACTTTCATTAACTGATCTGTCAGTTCTCTTATTCTTTCCTGATTATCTTCCTCATCTGCCATAGACAATAAGCTAATCAGTCGCTGTTCTTCTTTTGCTAAGTTTTTGTCTTTCCAGGTTCTGATACAATCGTTGAATACTTGTTCTTCATTGCCTCCTACGATTACATCATCTACAATTTCCTGAAGACAGGCGGCGCCTTCACTTGTCAGGCCGTCCATGATCTTGTTCAAATCAATAAATTGATTTTTCAGGTATTCTTCTTTTAGTATTTCAAATATTTTAATGGCAAAATCACTTTCCAGAATCTGTGGAAAATCAGATATTCTGCTGATATATGATTCGTCAGTCAGCATTACCTTCAGCAAAGTCCTTTCAATCGGCGTGATTTCAGAATTCAAAACTTCTTCTTTTTCCTCACGAACAGGAGTAAATGAAGCTTTTTCAGTACTATCATTGCCTAAAAGTTCCATTCTAATCGCACCTTCGGCAATCTTCAAATCTTTTGCAGTTTTTTTTATATAAATTTCCTGTTCTACAGGACTTAACTGTCTTATTATATCCGTGGCCTTTTTTATATAATCAATTTTGTCTTCATCTTTCGATAAATCAAAGCCTTTTTTCGCTGATTCCAGTTTATAATCGCCATAAGGGAGCGCATTTTCGACCAGTTTGAGAAATGCCTGTTTGCCGTTTTTCTTTATGTACTCATCAGGGTCCTTTCCGTCAGTTACATGCAGGACCTTGACTTTGCACTCCTCTTTTCGCAGAATGTCCAAACCTCTGAGAGCGGCAGCTCTGCCGGCGCCGTCAGCATCATAGGACAAAATTACATCTTTCGTATAACGTTTGATCAATTTGGCTTGATTTTCTGTCAGGGCAGTTCCAAGGGAGGCTGCCACATTCTCAATGCCGCTCTGATAAAGGGCGATGGTATCCATATACCCTTCCACCAATATGATGAATCCCTCTTTTCCTACGCTCTGCCTGGAAATGTTCAGGCCGTAAAGATTGTATTTCTTCTGGAAGATTTTGCTTTCAGCTGAATTCAGGTACTTTGGATTATCCTCTGCGTCAATTGCCCTGCCGCCAAAACCGATGACTTTGCCGCTGGTATTGATGATGGGGAAAATCACGCGGTTTCTAAATTTGTCATAATATTTGCCTTTGCTCTCTGATACCAGTCCCAGTTCCAGCATGATTTTCTTGTCAACACCCTGTGACAGCAGATATTTATACAGGCTGTCCCACTGTGCATCGGCGTAACCGATACCGAACTTTTTGAGGATTGCTGGTGAAATGTCTCGACGCTTCATATAAGCATAACCTTTGTTGGCTTTTTCCGTAAAAGCTTTATAGAAAAAGTTTGCGGCCAGCTTGTTAACCTTGTAATAGATTTCTCTATTGTCGTGAAAGGTGTTTTTCTCCAAAGAAATGCCGTATTCACCCGCCAGTTTTTCTACTGCCTCAGAGAAGTCCAAGTTATAATATCGTTTGGCAAATTCGATGGCGTCGCCAGTAGCCCCGCAGCCAAAGCAGGTAAAAATTTGTTTTTGTTCAGAAACAACAAAAGAAGGTGTCTTTTCATTATGAAATGGACAAACACCTTTATAGTTGCTGCCAGCCCTCTTCAGCGGGACAACCCGTCCGACTACATCGATAATGTTTATCTGGTTTTTCAAATTTTCAATTGTAGAATTCGAAAAAGAAAAGCCCATGATTGTCTCCTGATTTTTTGCCTTGGAAATTAACATTTCCACTTCCCTTATAAAATATTATTCTACACGATAAAGGTGTTTCCTTTATTTTTTTAAAATTATTTCTGCATATAAATTTAATGCGTATCTATCGGTCATTCCCGCTATATAATCTTTCACTACAACGTGAATGCCGTCCCGCTCCAGCTGTTCATAATTATCTTCCGGCAGCTTTTGCGGATGATTTAGAAAATAGTGATAGAGAGAGCCAATGACTTCTTCTACCTTTGTCAAGTCTTCTACTTTTTTGACTTTTTGACTCTTATAGACGTTAGAAAACATGAAGTTCCGCAGAGTATTCAGCTGCCTGGCATGTTCGGCATCCATTGACACACTGTCTTTCCCATCGCTATAGGTCACCACATTGGAGACCATGCAGTCGATTCTTTCTCTGTGCCCCGTGCCAAATAACGCGAGGGGTTCTTCAGGAAGATCCGCCAGCGAGATGACGCCGCTTCTGATGGCATCGTCGATATCGTGATTGATATAGGCGATTCTATCACTGATTTTTACGATTTGCCCTTCCAAAGTTGCAGCAGGCAGGCTCCCGGTATGATTGAGAATGCCGTCTTTTACTTCAAAAGTTAAATTCATTCCCTTTCTGCTTGGCGTAGATTCAAGGACCTCGACAACTCGTAAACTCTGCTCGTTGTGCCGAAACCCGCCTGGATGGATGCTATTGAGCACCATCTCTCCATTGTGACCAAAAGGCGTATGGCCCAAATCATGTCCCATGGCGATAGCCTCGGTCAAATCCTCATTGAGACCCAGGTTTCTGGCTATGGTTCTGGCAACCTGCGTGACTTCAAGGGTATGCGTCAGCCTGGTGCGATAATGATCTCCCTCCGGCGCAAGAAAAACCTGTGTCTTATGCATCAGACGCCGAAAAGCCTTGGAGTGGATGATTCGATCCCGATCTCTCTGGAACTCTGTCCTGAATTTACACGGTTCTTCATAGACTTCTCTGCCTTTGGACGCAGACGATCTGCAGGCCAAAGGTGCTAACAACGCTTCTCTTTTTTCTAAATCTTCTCGATACAGCATATTTAAACTCCTGTATGTCCGAAACCGCCAGCGCCTCTCTCTGTATTGTCTAAACTCTCTGATAGCTCAAACGTGGCTTGCTCATACTTGGTAATGACGACCTGGGCAATACGATCCCCGTCTCTTATGGTAAAATCCTTTTCCCCCCAGTTAATCATGGGAACAAGCAGCTCGCCTCTGTAATCGGAGTCCACCGTTCCGATACCGTTCACTAATCCGATACCGTTTTTGATGGCAAGGCCGCTTCTCGCTCTCACCTGGGCTTCATATCCAGGTGGTAGTTCCATAAAGATGCCTGTGGGGACCAGTCTTCTTTCGCCAGGCTTTAACGTGATGGATTCCTCAAGATAGGCAGGCAGGTCGAACCCTGCTGACCCAGAGGTTTTGTATTCGGGAATGACCCCGCTTTTGCTGATAATTCTTATTTTCATAGGGCCCCCTTCATAATTCGCTTTAATTCAATATGCTTTTTTGATACGACCACTGCAGAATAGCTGGAAAAGTCACAGATGAGCCTTTTCATATTTTCGATATCGTCCATGGTCACATCGTCGAATCCTTTGACGACCTCTTCCGGCGTACTGATCTTGCCGGTGAGAATGGTGTTCTTTCCATTCTTAAACATTCTGCCTGCTACATTTTCCTGACCAAAGACATAGGCTGCCTTCAGCTGTGCCCGGGAAGAGTCCAGTTCTTCAGCGCTGATGCCCTTTTCGTCAAGGAGGGCCAGTTCTTCTCTGATGCCGCAGATGGCGTCTTTGATTTTGTCGTGACTGACGCCTGCATAAATGTTATAGTAACCGTCGCCGCTGAAAGCTCCATTCATGGAATAGACGGAATAAGCAAGCCCCTTTTCTTCTCTGATGTTCTGGAAGAACCGCGAACTCATACTGCCTCCCATGATGTTGTTTAAGATGGAGAAAGCATAATATCTGTCATCACCCAGAGGAATGCCCTTTGTAGCAAGACAGATGTGAGACTGCTCAATTTCTTTTGTGATGCTCTTATAAGAAGGTGCATAAGGCGCAAAGGCAGGATTCTTCTCCTCCTTCGACGGCAGCAGCTCCATAAACTTATCGTCAAAGTACTCACAGATTTCATCGACATCAAAATTTCCTGAGACGGAAATGACGATGTTATCCCTGGTGTACTCTTTTGCAAAATAATTGCTCATGACACTGCGCGTGATGCGCTTTAAGGAGGTCGGTGTTCCGATGATAGACTTGCCCAGATCATTTCCCTTAAAAATCATAGCGGTAATGGTATCGTGGGCCAAATCGTCAGGCGCATCCTGGGTCATTTTGATTTCCTCACAGATGACTTGACGCTCTTTTGTCATTTCTTCTTTATCTAATAAAGACTGGGTCAGCATATCGATCAAAACGTCTGCCGCTTCCTTATAATTGCTGTCAATGGCTTTTACATAGTAGCAGGTCGCTTCTTTTCCGGTAAAAGCGTTGATCTGCCCGCCAATTCGGTCGATGTCTTCGGCAATTTTCTTGGCGCTTCTATTCGTTGTCCCTTTAAACATCATATGCTCGATGAAATGTGAAATACCTGCGTATTTTTCATCTTCATCTACGGCTCCGGTCTTGACCCAGATTCCGATAGCGACAGACTGGACGTAAGGAATCTCTTCCAATACCATTCTGATGCCAGAGTTTAATTTTTTATTGATGATCATAATGATTTTAACTCCTCTTCGATTTATATAACATAACTGCCAGGATGACAGCTATGATGATTAATACGATATTTTCTGCCTTCTTACCAAAAAAATTACCCAGAATTCCACTAAATAAAACAATTGCAGCAAAAATAGCTAGTACGATGATAAGAATAGCTATGCTGGCATGCCTGGCTCCATGACGTTCTTCTTCGTCATTTAAAAGTTTTTCGTCTTTTTTTTCATCTTCTCTGTCCATTTTGTTATCCTTTCACCATGGTCTGCCATATACTAATATATAGAGTTTTTTGTTTACTTCTTTAATATTCTATTGTAACACAAAAACTCTCTAATTCATATACTAATCACGAAAGATTATGTAACCTACAAGGAGGTAAAATTATGAGTTGCTTTGGCACTAGAGTAACACCGGACCTCTATCAAAACTGTTGTAATGCCAGTAATTTGTGTGAGTTCGACGGAGACATGAGCAGCATTGTCACTGCGCCGATTTATGTGCAGCAGGTGTTCGATGCTGTGAAGTTCAACCTACAGGGGATGAAAACATTTAACGATCAGGTATTTACGCCATGCATTCCTGTCGGACACAGAATTAAACGCGTGATAGATATCAGATGTAAGAGGTTTTTCAATCCAACAAATGTCGAGGATCCAAAGAATTTGACTTTGGATGTGGATACCAGCATTTCAGGAGCTTCCTTCCTGAAAGATGCGAAAGGTAATTACTTAAGCGTAGTCGGCGCTGACGGTACATATTCAGAGAGAATCATGTATGCAGAGACTTCTGACTGCGATGAAAAATGCATGGGTACGCCGGTTTTCGGCACACAGACAGTTTGTATCCACGGAAACGTGCTGATCGAACTGGATCTGCTCCTCTGCGACAGCTGCAATAACGAAGTTATTTTCACAGTTTGTGCAAATGTCAACATCGCGACAAAAGATCAGCCGATGGTACTTACTAATTTCTTTGAAATTTGTCTGCCTTCCACGATCGACACGGCCTTCCTGCCGCGTTTTACAGAATTCTGCAATTCCGCTTGTGAAGCCAGACTTGCAACCAACAACTTTGGAAGAGATCTTAACATCGAGCCAGATGGAAATGTCTGCGGTAATTTAATCGTAGCAATCTGCCTAACTTGCGAAAAGAAAATCGTCGTTCCTGTTCAGCTCTGCGTCCTGTCTACTGGTTATGCAGAAGCGCCGCTGCAGAGAAATTCCATCTGCACAACATTCCCAAGTCTGTTCCCTGCAGGAATTAAAGAATGTGATACACAGAACTGCGAAGATGAAAAAGAATGTGAATGCGAGTGTCCTCCACCAAAGAGACCGCAGCCAAGAAGATAATCATCTATTAAAATGATAAAAGGCTTGAATCCTGTGACCAACAGGGTTCAAGCCCTTTTATTTATAACATAAGAAATGTCATCCGGAGAACGTATTTCCTATAGATTTTTTCTGAAATACTCAATGATTTTTTCTGTCAGCTGTTCTTTTAATTTTGAATGTTTGAAACTCATCTCATATCCATGGGGACTTTTTTCAGACGTTACTTTCGTCACCTCTGCATTTTTGTAAGCTTTAGCACATGCAAGGCTGGTCTCTGGCAACACTACATAATCCTCCGTATTATAGACGACCAGCACTGGATGTTTGAAATTCTCCCCGCTCTGAGAAGGAACGTTCTCTTCTATGGTGCGAAAGAAATCAGGTGTGAGCACAACGCCTTGGTGGGTAATACTGCCCTTTTCTTCGGCCACCCTTTTCATCTTCTGCCACTTTTTTTCACCGCCCATATAATATTGCAGCGCATTTTCATTGCCGGCCGGTGCAATGAGAGCTAAGGCCTTATAATCATATTCGCCCCGGTTTTCATTTGCCATAATCATGGCAACTCTGCCGCCCAGGCTTCTGCCATATAAACCGATTCTCCTTTGATCGACATGATAGTTTTTTATCATGTAATCGATGCAAAGGAGCTGATCGCTAATCATGGTTTCTACGGTATACTGATCGGTCTGCTCGTCCTTCTCCTGGTCTGTGAAGTGACTGTAGTTCATTCTAATGGTGGCAAATCCGGCTTTTGCCAGGTTCTCAGCCAGAGTCTCTCCTCCTGCAGTATCCATACTGCCTCGAAAGCCGTGACTTAAGGTCACCAGAGGATAGCTTTTTTCTTCAAAGTCTGAGGGAGCGATGACCTGGGCTTTGGTATAGGTACCCTCCTCGTTTTTTAACATAATATCCTTTTTTATGACCTGATACGCCCTGTTTTCGTCTGCACAGCCTGTGAAACTGAACAAAGCGACGGCAGTCAGCAGCAAGATGAAAATAATTTTCTTTTTCATATCTCGTATCCTTTAATGTAATCATTGACATTTTTAGCTATATTTTATCATGTCAATCTGCAAACTGCCACTCTTTTTCAATTAATGAGGTCTTCCCTGGGGACCTCCTTCAGGCATCTCTGCGGGAGTGCCGTTCCTATCTCCGCCGGGGCCGCGTCCTCCGCCGCCCATTTGTCCGGAAATACCCTCACTTACGACGATTGAAGATAGTTGGACTTCTGTCGTGTCATCACCGATTTTCAATTTGTAGGTTTCCCCTTTTATCATACCCGGTGCGCTGACCAGCACGCAGGAGAAACTCTTCTCTGCTTTCATTGAAGCCAGCTCTTTACCGTCGGCATCGGTTAACGTCACGGTGGTGCCTGCACTGTAGCTGCTGCCGCCATATAGAATTGCTCCTTGGGTGGAGTTCTCTCCAAAGTTTTGTGCCATCTGCGTATTCCCTACGCCGATCACCGTACCACCGCTGATGGTACCTTCTCCGTTGTAATCCAGATTCACTTCTACACCGCCAGAAGAACCCTGTAAAATCGTCGTACCGCCGCTGACAGTCAAATCGCCATTAGAGTCCAGTCCATCGCCTGCAGTGGTTGACAGGTTCAATATTCCGCCTACAATTTCTAAATTTACACCGTCCTGCTTTTCTTCCGATCCGGTCGACTGACTGTCCGCCGCATTTAGGCAATCATCTGCTGCATTGATGTTGAGCGTGCCGTCCTTGATGTAGATATTCTTTGCCTGTATTCCTTCGTTACTGCTGTCGATGTTCAGCGTGCCGCCTGTCATCTGAGCCACCTGATAGGCTTCCATTCCCTGACTGGAGACGTCTTTTATGTCGATTTCCCCGCCGTCTATCGAAATAAACCCTTTGTTTTCATCCTTCTCATTATTAGATTTGATTCCATTTCCTTGGGCGGAAATTGTAATCCTGCCACCGTAAATTCTTACACTGTCCTTTCCTCTCAGGCCGTCTTTTACGGCAGTGACTTCTATTTCACCTCCGGTCACTTTCAAATCATCTTTGGAAACGATGCCGTGTCTAAAGTTTCCTTTTACCACCAGCTTCCCTGATCCGTTAATGGTTAAATTATCTTTGCTGAAGATTGTGCCCCAAGGCTGGTCTTCAGCAGACGCGCAAGTTTTACCATCGGCTACTGTGTTTTCCGATCCTTCAGCCAGGGTGATAAGCGTTTTGTCGGCATTCTCTATCAGGATGGCCGGACCGTCTGCACATTTGATGTCCACTCCGTTCAGTACAATCTGCACTTTATCCGTGTCTCCAGCCTCTACGATAATCTGGCCATCTTTCAGAGTTCCTGAAAAAACATAAACGCCAGCTTCTTTGATGGTATAGGAATCGCCAGAAAGCTTCACTTTCGTCGCGTTCTCCTCCCGCCATGTGCCTGCTAAATCTCTGCTCGTATATTTTACGTCGACCTTCCCTGAGATGATGGTATCGTCGCTGTTTTCACCAGATTGACTGTTATTTTCTGCTTTGCCGCAAGCTGCCAAACCGATCGTCAAAAGGGAAACCAGCAGTACAGAAGCGATATATTTTCCAATCCTTTTCATTGCACACTCCTATATCATTTCTTTGTTCTCTGGGTTTAACCCGCAGACGATTTTTAAATTACCGTTACGGCATCTGATGTCGTCGATAAACTGCTTCTCTTCCTGCTCGGACTTGAGATTAATGGTATAAGTCAGTTCAAAAAGACTGCCCATATTGGTAGTTCTCACTTGTGTCAACTGATAACCCTTGGTATATTTTTCAAATAGATCGTCAAAAATCCCCATATAATCCAGATTCTCCGGTATGGTAATTTTTAATTGTTTCTCTCCCTGATTCCTTTCTCCGAACTTACTCATATTGAGTATCACGTTGACGATAGAGAAGCAAACCAGGAATACCAAGGCCGCTGCAAGGTATCCCATACCTGTGGCCAGCCCTACCGCCATGGCGCAGAAGATACTGCCGATGTCCTTCGCAGTTCCTGGAATAGATCTGAATCTGACCAGACTGAAGGCGCCCATGACAGCCACGCCAGCGCCCAAATTTCCGTTGACCAGCATGATCACCAGTTGTACAATCAGCGGCATCAATGCCAGGGTAACGACAAAGCTTTTATTATAGCGGTTTCGATACATATAGATAATTGCACAAAATACCCCCAGCACGATGGACGCTAACGTACATTCCATAAATTGCAGCGCTGTGACACTGGCCAGACCAGCATCTGTTGTTAAAACACTATTCAACACAACAAAATCCTCCTTCTTCTAACAACATGTTTTGGAATAGTTCTTCTTTATAAATCGTCCCATACTTTGAAAACGATTTAGGATAGATTGCCAGTTCATTCAGAGCACCTGAAAGCCAGAGCGGCATCGCTCCGTTAGTCTTGATTTCCATGATATACTGTCCTGACGGCATTTTGACATTGCCGAAATCCCCCTTCGTCATGTCAAGCTGATTGACCCTCCATATGATGTTGCTGTCAAAGGTGATTCGAAGCTCCGGGTCCTCTATCCCTCTCATAGCCAGCCGATCATAGGATAGATACAACATCGGATAAAGCTGATACTTCGACATGAGCCAATCGATTTCATTGGTAATCTGATTGTGTGTCTCTGGCAGGTTCCCATTGATACAGTAATCTACCGCCTGCCGATATGGCAGAGAAATTCTTCTCTTGTAGACGATGCCGTCAAACTTCTTCTTAATTTCGAGAAAAACAAAATCCTCCGAATCAGGTGTGCCATAGCTTCTAAGCCTGAGTTTCTCCTTGTAGAGCGGCTTTTCTATCGATTCCCTGATCAGATCAAACTGGGGTGTATCAAAATAGATATTGCAGATTTTGTATTTTTTATATCTGTCGTACTCCAGTTTACAATAAATCAAGGCGATTAAGTCCCTGTATTGCTTCTCATCTATCAAGTATTTCTTTTCATAACGTTTAAAGTTGTTTTGGTATGTCATTTTAATGTCCCCTTTCCTGTGTCTGCATCTTCATTATAGGGGTAAAAAAAGGAATTTCCATGACCCTACTTTGTCACTAAGATAAATAAATTGTGTGAAATCTGTGTAAACCGATTTTAAAAATGCATAAAAAAAGAGTGCATGACGGAATCAAAGATTCCTATGCACTCATGCTGTCGAAGGTTATCAAAATCCAAGAGACAGCCCGGTTTCACTTTGTAAACTTCTTGTGGTCCAAAATCAGAAGAACAATGACCAGAAGGATGCCCAGACCAAAGATTAAAATTGGCCGAGTACTGAATTCTACTGATGTAAAGGACATGACTGCACATGCAATTCCAACCAGCGCCAATAAAATTAAGCGATTGCCGAATATGCGGCAGTATTCCGGAAGATTCGTGATCTTTTCCAGCAAGAAATTAGGAATTAGAGAGGCATTTCCTCTCTGAATAATAGAGCCTACAGCAAAAAGCTGTATTACGGCCAGAATCATGATGATACCGAAGATTCCCATTGTCAGCCTCCTATTCTCTGTCACCGCGGCGTTCTCTGATGGAAAGCCATAGGCAAATCAAAATGTAGATTGCGGCAAGGGGTACGGTCAGCGTACAGAGCAGCCCATACCAAGTCAATTTATGCATTGCGAACATGTTGATTACCATGGTGATTCCAGCCGATACCATAAAGGCTTGCTTGTTAAATCCGTTTTTAATCGCTACAAGCAACACGATTACCGCTACCACGGGCGGCAAAAAGAATACTATATAAGACATGACTAATCCCTTTCAAAGTCAGCTTTCAATCTGTTGATTTTATCTTCATCACTGAAAATTTTTGCAATCTGCAGACTGATAATTTTAGCGCCCGTCACAAGTGCCTGGTGCGCTCTTTCTGTTTTCATCGCCTCAGCAAAACCTCTGGTATGAATCGGCGTATCGGCGTCGACGACTTGCAGACACGGATGAAATGCCGGACAAGCGAAGCTGACATTGCCGGCATCTGAGGAGCCAAAAATCTTATTAGGATCGCCATTGATAGGAATCGCAAGCTCGTCATAGACTTCTTCTAAAGAAGAAACGCCTGTCGGATTTTTCTTCAGATTATCATAAACCTCTGCCGTGGCATATTTATCCCAAGTGGTCTGTGTGGCGATGGCCGCACCTTTGGCACAATCGTCTACTTTCTGTACTAGTTCCTGCAGATAATGCTTATCTAATGCTCTGATATAGAATTCTGCAGTCACTTCTTCTGGTACGATATTTGGCGCTTCACCACCGTTTCTGATGATTCCGTGAAACTGCGCATCGGGTTTGCAGTGCTGCCGCAGCATGTCCACCGCGTGAAACATCAGCTGTGCCGCGTTGAAAGCGTTTACACCGTCCCAAGGAGCCGCGGAGGCGTGAGCAGCTTTTCCGTGAAACTGATACATATAGGAAGCTAATCCCTGCAGTGTTGGCGCTACGATATTGGAATTGTACAGATGCACCATAATCGCCATATCATAGTCGTCAAAGACGCCCTTTTTTACCATGGTACACTTCGCGCCGTCTGTTTCTTCAATCGGTGTGCCGATGACGTGAATATCTGCGTCCAGTTCGTCCTGCAGATTTTTTGTTGCAAGGCCTGATAGAACGCTGATGGAACCGCTGAGGCAATGTCCGCAGGCATGGCCGATTTCCGGCAGCGCATCATACTCTGTCAAAATCGCGATCTTGTATTTATGATTGTTATCTCCGTATACAGCTTTAAAAGCCGTGTCTAAACCGGCGAACGGATACTCTGTGTGATATCCGTGCTTATCTAGCAGCTTGACAATCTTCTTTGATGTTTCATATTCTTCTCCTGAAATTTCAGGGTGATCTGCAATATCGTCGTTGAGCGCTGTCAATTCCGCTTTGTTCTTCTCAATCTCAGAATAAATTCTCTCCTTTAATTCATGATAGTTCATAATACCCTTCTTTCTTTAAAAGAAAATGGCATATCGAAACAATATGCCATTTTTCAGTCGTCTCATTTTTGTTTAGAATGGTCCTAAGTGCATTGCCTGGGCAACTACGACAAAAATTGCACCCAGCAGATATTCAAGGCCAATTAAAGGCAAAATCCATTTTGCCCATTTTGACCAAGGAACCTTCGCAATAGCAAGACCAGCCATGAAGTATCCTGAAGTCGGCGTGAAGATGTTGGAAATACCATCGCCTAACTGGAACGCAATCGTTGCAGTCTGTCTAGTCACACCTACCAAATCTCCCAGCGGAGCCATGATTGGAATGGAAACAGCAGCCTGACCGGAGCCTGATGGAACGATGAAGTTCAACAGACACTGGAAGATGTACATGCCGACAGCGGAAATCATGGAAGGCAGCTTGGAAAGCCCTTCTGCAGCCGCATGAAGAATCGTATGTAAGATCTGTCCGTCTGTCATAACAACCAAAATACCTCTTGCGAAACCAACAACTAAAGCGCCGGAGGCGATATCAGCCATGCCCTTACCAAGTACGTTGGCGTAGTTGTTGAAGCCCATTCTAGCGATGACGGCAACGATGAAGGACATACCCAGGAACAGGGCTGCGATTTCATCCATGTACCAGCCCCATTTGATGACGCCGAATACCAGTAAGATGATTGCCAGTACGAATACGATCAGAATCGCCTTCTCTTTACCGCCGAAAGAAGGAAGTTCTTCAAGATCCACAGTGTCCTCTCTCGTCTGGTCAAATGCATGCATCGGTGAAAGTTGTGGATTCTTCTTAACCTTCATGGCATATCTCATAACAAAGAGAATTGCCAGCGCCACGAAGCACACATACATCACAACTCTGAACGGTGTCTGTGAAAGCAACGGTAGTTCTGCGATGCCCTGTGCAACCTGTACGGTAAACGGATTCATGAAGGCACCTGCAAAACCTGCGCCCGCGCCGCAGAATACGATGGCTACACCAGTTATGGAGTCAAAGCCCATGGCAAGACACAGCGATACAAAGATTGGAATGAAGGGAATCGTCTCCTCTGCCATGCCGAATACGGAACCGCAGATGGAGAAGAATAACATAACAATTGGAATGATTAAAATTGACGCGTTTTTCATTGCCTTAATCAACCTTCCCATGCCTGCCTCGATAGATCTTGTCTCTTGAATGACAGCCATGGTTCCTCCAACGATAAAGATGAAGAAGATGATCTGTGCGGATTCCTGCATACCTCTCGGTACTGCGGTCAGGAACTGCATCAAAGTCACTGGCGTCTGCGCCACGTTGTGGAAAGTAGATGCATCTACTACCTCACGCTTATCCACCATCATCATGTCGTAAGATCCTGCTGGAATGATGTAGGTCAAAATACTACAAATTGCAATGAGTGCAAATAACAGGATATAGACATGAGGTACCGCAAATTTCTTTTTCTTGGTTTCTTCCATTAATAATACCTCCTTATCAGTCCGAATACTCGGACCACCTTCTCAGTTCAACGACAGTTGTCTGTCGAATCTGTGAGAAAAATAAATAACTAACAATATTTGACCATATTCGACCAAATATCAAAATAACGGTTTTATTATACTCCTGTTATGCAAAAAAGTAAATAAGGATACAGTTTAAAAATCTACAAAAACAGTCAGATAATTTGTACAATTTCCAATCGAACCCACGTGTTTACACAATCCAAAAGGATTAGTTTTCAAATATTTACTTAAACAATATATGGTTCTTGCGCTCATGTTTTATGGTTAATCAGCGACCCTAAATTACATGCGCCACCGTGAATAATTATGCACTATGATTTATCTCCACTTAAAAACGCAAAGCATTTTATGTTCGACAGTAAATACTTTGCGTTTCATCTCAATCTAATATTCTAGTGCTTACGAGTTATCTATAGGCTATATATTTGCCCAGTCTGTTATTTATAGTGACTTTATTCTTCAAAGCCAATTTTCCATCTATAAATACGGCTTCAATCCCTTCTGGCTGAATATGCAGATTAGAGAAAGTTGCGCCATCTATGATCGTATCTGGGTTAAAAATGGTCAAATCTGCATCACACCCCAACTCTATTCTGCCTTTCTGGTCAAGATCCATTCGTTTCGCAGGTTCTAAAGTCATCTTTCTGATGGCGTCAATCAATGGAAGCGCCTTATCCTCTCTCACGTATTTTCCGAGGACTCTTGGAAATGTTCCTGCCGCTCTCGGATGTCCGTTGCCGTTATTGATAATCGCATCGCTGGCGACCATACCGTTTGGATTGGCGATGGCGGCGGCAATCTCTTCCTCATTCATAACAAAGGCGACTGCCAACATGTCCGGATATTCTTCTCGCACTTTCTCAAAGATTTCCTTTGTGCAGCGAATATCTTTGTATGGAGCATCTGTCAAAAGGATATCGCTGTAGTCCTTGTGCCAGCCTTCAATACATCCATCTTCAAAGACTGCCGACCCCATATGAGTGGAAAACGCGTTGTAAGGGTAAGTGTCGTAATTTAATTTAGGATTCCTCTTCATGGCTTCATTGATGGCGTCAAGAGACTCCTGCATCAGCCCCATGGCAGAACAACTGGAGAGATGGGAAATTTGAAACTTCATCGGAATTTTTTCAGCAATCTCGATCATCTCCTGGACTGGATTGATATCCTGCAGACAATCCTCCCTATAATGAGCAGAAACCAGCAGATTTGGATCTTCCGTTACGCCGATGGCAAAGAGAATTTCTTCTGTGGTAATTCCCGGATCGTATTCAATACCGAAAGAAATGCCATAAGCGCCTTCATTCAGTTCCCTCTGCAGCAGTTTCCTGATCGCCTCTCGCTGTTCCTGACTAGCAGTCTCATAACGACCGATGCCTAGCTCATAACGAAAAGTGTTATAACCAGCCAGCATGATATAGTTAACTGGACTGCCGCCAAGCCTGTCCAGTACCTCTTTAAAGTAGGAGAGATTTTGATTCTGCATACCGCAATTTCCGCCTACGGCCGTGGTTACACCCATTTCCAGCATCATTTGGGCGATGACGTAATGCTCGCCTTCCTCCGCAAAGTGTTCCTCGTGCATATGGATGTCGATAAATCCAGGGGAAACCACTTTGCCGCGGGCATCAAGGCGTTCTTTTGTGTCTGGTTCTTCTGGCCCTATATATGTAATCTTTCCATCAGTGATTCCTATATTGCCCTGTTTCATTCGTCCTTCACTAAAGTCAGGATATTGTCCGTTCTTTATCAATAAATCTAACATTTTACTTCCATACCTCCATTCATATTTGTAATTATCATATCATAAACTACTCGGCACTGGTAGTCTTTCCATTATCTGGACCAAATGTGTCGACTATATGTCCGATGATATGCTTTGCATTCTCTAAAAAAGCCGGTTTGGGCTGTGACTTGCCTCGCTGAGCAGTCCAATATTTTTTCTCATACTCTTTCAATATCTCCTCATAAGTGTATCCTTCATAAGCAAGTGAAAGAATGAAGTCCTTCTCTTCTTTTGCAAACTTTACGTACATATCGAAGTATGCATCGACAAAGCCTTCTGGGAAAATACCAAAGTGAGGACATATGATCTGTTTCGCATGATAGGTCTTACACTTCTCCGCAGAAACGATGGTATCCTGATAGCTTTTCAAAGCAGAGGTCTCCACGCACAGCGGATTCTTCAGTACGCCCGTTGACTCCGATGTAAACATGATACCTGCAGGCTCCAGCACATACGTCATGGAACAGGCAGTATGGCCCGGCGTCTCCAAAACTGCAAAATATTCAAAGCCGATGGAAATTTGGTCGCCATCTTTTACCACCCGGTCAACACGCAGACCATCTACACTGACAGGAGTCTTAGACGCAGAGAATTCATCTCTCGCCGCTTCTCCTAAGCGTTTCATTGTCCCTTTTGCCCCTTCACTTTTAAAGACAGACTTTGCCTTGGCTGCAGCACAGACAACAACCTCAGGCCATCTCTTTGTGATATATGGCAGCGCACCGATATGATCGTAGTGCGTGTGAGACAGCAGCACATAATCCAATCTCTCTCTGCCTCTTGCCTGCAATGCAGCAGAGATATTTTTGAGAAGCTGGTCATGACAATATGCCATACCGCAGTCGTAGAGCGCTGTTTTTTCACTGCCGAAGACGAGCAGCGCCTCTCCGCCAAACCCAGCAGTCACCCTCACGATATCATCAGGATATGCAAAACGGTCATAGCTATCAAAGTTTTGGAAGGCTTCACTATCATGTTTCATTTCTTTCTCCATAGCGTTGTTTTTATAGACTCTGAAAAAATTGGCAGCAATCATCAAAATAATCGCAAAACCGATGTACCCTTCGACGGGATACAGATAGGCGACAATGGTCTTAAACCCGGTCAACCCGCAGATAAATCCGATACAGGCGCCGATTATGATGATGTACTTTTTCTTTGGCGTCTCTTTGATTTTGGTGGAAAAACCAAAATACGTACTGGTAGCCGCCGAATAAATAGCAGCAAAGAGCACCAAGCCAAAGAGGAGATTGACCACTTTGGAAATTCTCGAGGTATAAGCTAACATCGGCAGATCCATGCTCTGGGTGTAGGCCATGTCCTTTTGCAGCGCAAAAACCAAAACTAAAGTCAGAAAAGCCAGCAAAACACCGCCCAATCCAGAACCCAAAATGGCGTTCTTCTTGTCTTTTGACTGTATGGAAGAAGTTGCAATGATAGGAATCATGCCCAACATATTATAGGAAATAAATAAAATCGCCGCGATAAACCAGTTAGGCGCCATTGCGCTGGGCGGAAAGCCAGAAGTCGCCCCACTCTGCTCGATATCAGATGCCATGACCAAAAAGCAGCAGCCGATATCGATGATGAACAGCACCGGAATGATCAGCTTAAAAACCTTTGATACTCTGTCAAAATTACCCAAAACTGTGAGAATGACAAGAACGGCAATCATCGCGCCACCGACTGCCTTGCTGATGCCAAACTGCTGGTTTAAAAGAGAGCCGCCGGCGGCAGACATGGAGATGATGATGGTATAGAGAATAGCTGCCATGAAATAACCAACGGCATTGGTAATTTTAGGATTGTCGGTGAAGACAATCACCTTACCCATATCGTCGGTTTTCAGGCTTCTTGCGATATAGCTTACCATCATACCTAATCCCATAAACAGTAATCCTGCCAGGGCAATACCGATGTAAGCTTTTTGACCAAAAATTCCAAAGAACTGCCAGCCTTCTCTGCCAGAAGCAAAACCGGCACCCATAATGGTGCCGACATACATGACAGCTACATGAAAATAATTCAACTTTTTTTCTTTCAATGTTTTCCTCCTGCTTTACGTTTTTTTCATATCTGCAAATTCACCATACGTGAAGAAAATGAGCCCAATCCAAATGACTACGAAAGCGCTGAATTGAATGAGATCGAAGGGTTCTTTAAAGAGGAAGATACCCAATATCAACGTAATCGACGGCGCGATATATTCACATAACCCCAGTGTAATCAAGGGTAATTTGTTGGCTGCAAAGGAAAAGAGCCCCATGGGAATCGCCGTAGCCAGTCCTGCAAACATGAGGAGAAAGAATTTAAATCCTCCAGCAGTCTCCAAGGCGCCATTGCCGCTGTTTTCGAGATATACAATGACAATCAAGGCAATAGGCGTAAGAAACAGCGTCTCATATAAGAGAGACTGAATCGGATTCAGGAAGACGCTTTTTTTGATAGCCGAATAAATAGCGAAAGAAAGCCCCAACCCTAAAGCGATGAATGGTATCTCACGATAACCGATAATCATGACCATGAGACCGCAAAAAGCAAAGATCATGGAGATTTTTTTCCATTTGTTTGCCTTTTCTTTATAAAAAACAACCCCAAAGCAGCAGACTACCAGAGGTTCCAGGAAGTATCCCATACAAGTCTGTATCACATAGCCCGCATTGACTGCCCAGATGTACAGACTCCAGTTCAAGGTAATGACAATGCCTGCAGCCACATAAACGAACAGCTTTTTCCTTGACTCAAACATGGGTTTAAACAGTTCCTTTATATTTGTGCGAAATGCACAGGCGGCGAAACAGACGAGAAACATCAGTGCGATTCTGTAAAAGATAATGACTGCTGAGTCAATGGGTTTTAAGGCCTGCCAGTAGATAGGAAGAAATCCCCAAAAAGTATTACAGCATAACACGCTGATCAGTCCGATTTTGTACGTGTTCCTGTCATCCATTTGCAAACGCTCCATGAGACACCTCCTCCATATTCTATGAATTACCGAAATTTACTATTTCAATTCTATCATTGTACAAAAAGAAAAGCAAGCGTTACGCTTGCTTCTCTTTGATTAAAACAGTCCTCCGAAGAGGCCGCCGCCTCTGTCGTTATTCCCGCAAAACAGAAAATAAAGGACAGCTAATAAAATAAGTATTCCCCATATGCTGTTGCCGTCATTGCAGCAATCATTCTGAGGTCTGCAGCAGCAATCCGGCTTAGGATCGCAGCAATCGCTTCTGAATTCGCCCATATAGTACCTCCATATCTTTGTATATTTATCATATGCAGGAGGTACAAAAAATGTTAATCATTTGTCGCATCAGCTAAATCACCATAGGTCATGATATATTCTTCCAGCTCATATTCGAGAGCATCTGTAAAATCGTAACGGTATTCATCACCTTCCAGTTTTTCCAGACGAGAAAGTGCCAGTGCATCTCTTACGGGCATATAATCCACCTCGTTAGTTGCCACATTCCGGCACTCCACTTCACTGTCTGCTGAAAACCACAGTCTGAATTTATTCAGCTCGTCGGCTAATTTTATATCAGCGTTCTCTTCCCCTTTGCTGACTGCTTCTGATAGTCCGACCAAAACCCTTTTAATATTTTCCACCAAATTATAAGCGTCAATCTGATCTCCCGGCATATTTTCTAAGGTTTCGTAAAAGTAGCTTTCACAGAGTTCCGCAAAAGTCTTCATATCGATTTCTCGTACAAGTTCGTAAATCGCATCCTCATCAATCGCGCCTTCGTTCTCAACAAAGTCCGCAAAGTTTTCAAAGTATTGGAAGTCTTCTCCTGTCTCAATGTCCAACAGGGCAAATAGTTCATCTCTGTCCATTTTTATCTCCTATATATCTAAATTCTTGAACTTAATGTTCAGTTCGTCTTCTTCTTTACCGAGTATGTTTTGAATCATGTTGACAAAGTTCTCTGAAAGGTCGCTGGCATAGAATACATTCTTCAGCTGCGTTTCTTCTGCAAACATGTCTCTCTTCTCCAGTTCTATTTTTACCGCCGTCGCGACCTCCTTAGAAGAGCTAATTATCTTGAGTCCCGGATAAATACGCCGCAGGTTTTCACCGATCAAAGGATAGTGAGTGCAGCCCAGAACGAGAGTATTGATTTTGTTCGCTTTGATAAAATCATCCAGATAATATTTGATCGTGAGATCCATAATGTCGTTTTTGATGATGCCTTCTTCGATCAGAGGCACGAAAGCCGGACAGGCTTTTGAAAAAAGCTGAAGCCCCTGGCGTTTCTCATGGACTTTTTTTTCGTATGCATTAGTTTTGATGGTGACCTTTGTGGCTATGATACCGATGTGATCTTCGTCTTCACATTCCTTAGCCACAACCTTGGCCGTAGGCGAAATGACTCCGATAATGGGAATATCCGGATATGCTTTGCGAAGGTCTTCCAAACAGGTTGCACTCACCGTATTACAGGCGATGACAATCATCTTGACATTGTTTTTTACCAAGAAATCTCCAATCTGCATGGTAAACTGTCTGATGGTATCTGGTGATTTTGAGCCATAAGGCGTCCTGGCTGTATCGCCGAAAAAAATGATTTTTTCATTGGGTAATTGTTTCATGATATGGGGAATGCTTGTGAGACCACCCAATCCTGAATCAAAAAAACCAATCGGTCTATTATCCATTTATGTTATTCCTTTCAGTTTTGTGTTATACTAGTCATTAGATTAATATTATACCATGTCTTTCCTTATGCATATACGATCGGAAGTCATGATTCAATGGTTTCTACTTTGCGACAACGTCGTAAGATTGTGAAACCATTATACTACAGGAGGTAAAAATGGGAAACAAGAAATTAAAAAACCGCAGTGAAATTGATCAGAAATATAAGTGGAACATCGAAGAAATGTACAAAAATGATGCTGATTGGGAAAGAGATATTGAAGAGGCTCTGACCTTGACTGAGTACTTTGCCAAATATCAGGGTAAACTGACAGAAAGCGCCAGCACCCTGGCCGAAGCTTTACAGGAGAAAGATGTAATATGGCAGAAACTAGAGAAGGCCTACGTCTTTGCCAGGATGAAACTAGACGAAGATAACCGGGTCGCAAAGCAGCAAGGTATGCACGACAAGATGAATACCATCATCGCCAAGGTCGCCGCATCAATGAGTTTTTTTACGCCGGAGTTGCTGTCTGCTTCAGAAGAAACACTGCTCTCTTATATCAAAGAAGAGCCGGCGCTCTCTCAGTATGAATTCGTCATCAGAGACGTTCTGCGCGAAAAAGAACACGTACTGCCTGCAGAGCAGGAAAACTTATTAGCACAGATGAGCGAAGTGACAGACGCCACCAATACCATCTTCACTATGCTCAACAACGCCGATATCAAGTTCGGCACCATTATTGACGAAGATGGCGACGAAGTAGAAGTCACCCATGGAAATTACATTTCTTTTATGGAATCCCATGATAGAAATGTCAGAAAATCTGCATTTTCAAACGTTTATGAAGCATACAAATCTCTTGTGAACACAATCTCGGCAACCTATAATTATAACGTAAAGACTGATGTGGTCGGTGCAAGAATCAGACATTACAAATCTGCCAGAAGTGCGGCTCTCTCCAGTGGAAATATCCCGGAATCAGTTTACGATAATCTGATTTCTGTCGTTCATGATTATCTGCCTGTCCTTCACAAATATACTGCACTTCGTAAGAAGGTTCTTGGCGTAGATGAGCTGAAGATGTATGACGTTTACGTTCCTCTTGTGGAAGTTCCAAAGCGTGTCGTTCCATACGAAGAAGCGATTGAGATTATGAAAGAAGGTTTAGCTCCTTTAGGAGAAGAATATATTCAGCGACTTTCTCAAGGTGTAGAAGAAGGCTGGATTGACGTCTATGAAAACGAAGGAAAGACCAGCGGCGCTTACAGCTTCGGTTCTTATGACAGTTTCCCATATATCCTGCTCAACTATACAGATACCCTAAAAGATGTGTTCACCGTGGTTCACGAAATGGGACACTCTATGCACTCCAGCTATACCAGGGAATCCCAGCCCTTCACTTACGGGGATCACTCCATCTTTACAGCTGAAGTCGCCTCTACCGTCAATGAATCTCTGTTAATGCAGCACCTTTTGAAAAAAGAGACAGATCCAGACATGCGCAAGTATATTCTGAATATGTATATCGAAGAGTTCCGCACTACGCTGTTCAGACAGACCATGTTTGCAGAGTTTGAAAACATGACACACAAATACGTGGAAGAAGGCGGCAGCTTAACCGCAGAGTGGCTGTCTGAAGAATATGGCAAGCTGAACAGTGCTTACTTCGGTCCTGCTCTGGCAGAAGATGAATATATCAAATACGAGTGGGCGAGAATTCCTCATTTCTATAGAGGTTTCTATGTCTATCAGTACGCGACCGGTTATTCAGCCGCAACAGCCATTTCCAAGAAAATCTTAGAAGAAGGAGCACCAGCCCGTGACGCTTATAAAGAATTCCTAAAGACCGGCAGCAGCGACTATCCCGTTGAGCTGCTCAAAATAGCAGGAGTTGATATGAGCAGCAAAGAACCTGTCGTCATGGCAATGGAAACATTTAAAAAGCTGGTTGATGAATTCGAAAAACTATTGTAATATGGGATTGTTATGAGTAAAAAAATATTTATTTACGCTAACGATAGCGAAACATCAAAGAGAACAGAAAAGAAGTTAAAACAAAAGCTGGATAATTCCGGCTTTGTTTTACTGTCCTCTTACAGTGATGACGCGGACCTTTTGGTCTGCATCGGCGGCGACGGCACCTTCCTGCATACCATACACGAATTCCATTTTCCTACGATGCCCATCATCGGTATCAACACAGGTCATTTAGGATTCTTTCAGGAAATCATGCCGGCCATGTTAGACGACTTCATTTTTAACTACACCCAGGGTAAATACTCTATTCAGCAGCTCTCTACAGTTAAAATAAAGGTCAACGCCGGAGGAACCATTTATGAGCATGTAGGTCTGAACGAAGTGCTCATCAAAGCAAATTCCACCTACTCTATTCATTTGAATATTTCTATCGGCGGCAGTTTTATCGAACGATTCAGCGGTGACGGACTTTTAATTGCAACACCGGCCGGCAGTACGGCATATAACTATTCACTAGGCGGAAGCATCGTGGATCCGCGGCTGAGTATTCTGCAAGTGACGCCCATTGCTCCGATGAATACTACGGCTTACCGGTCTTTTACTTCCAGCATCATGCTGCCGTCAGATTTGTCTTTAGGAATCGTACCTGATATGGACGACTCAAAGCACAAGATATGTGTCGTCTACGATGGTTTTTCTATAGAATACGAGGACATCAAGGAAATCGAGGTTTCTTTTTCCGATATTCAAGTCAATTTGATGCGTTTTGAGAACTACGATTTCTGGACCAAGGTAAAGAGCAAGTTTTTATAATGGTTCTGGTCCCGATTTCTGTAGGAAATCGATGGACAGACCTTATGCTTTAGCGCCCCATGAAAAGAATGAGTGGTCAGGCGCTAGTCGTATAATGGTTCTGGTCCCGATTTCTGCAAGAAATCGATGGACAGACCTTATGCAATCACTCTTTAAGAGAACGAGTGCAGACGAAGTTCGATTGGCGGAGGGCTGACTGCAAATGGAGCTGCCCCAATTTTTTGAAACTAGAAAGGTAATTATGGCAAAATTTGAATACACAGTGACTAAAGAAGACGAAGGAGTTCCTGTCAAAGGGCTCCTTCGGACAAAATTCAGCTTTTCATCCAGACTGCTGACAAAATTGAAGTACCAACATCTGGTTTTTTTAAACGGCGAGGAGGTTGCCGGTTGGATTACGCCTCAAATCGGCGACATTCTCTCCATTAAGCTGCCAGAAGAAAAAAGTGATTTCCCTGCGGAAGATATACCTATTTATCCAGTCTTTGAGGACGATGACCTGTTGATCTTAAATAAACAGCCGGGCGTTATCGTCCACCCGACTAAGGGACATCCCCTTCACACCATTGCCAATGGCTTGATGAAATATATGCAAGACACAGGACAGACATTTAAAATTCGCTTTGTCAATCGTCTGGATATGGATACGACTGGTCTTTTGATCGTGGCCAAAAACTCCCACTCTCAAGATGACTTGACAAAACAGATGAAAGCAAACACCATAGAGAAACGTTACATAGCCATAGTAAACGGCATTGTCAAGGAAGACGCATTTACAATCGATCTTCCTATCGGCCGCCCAGATCCGGAGAATGTGGCTCGCGGCGTCATGCTGGAAGGTGGATACCCTTCTGTGACCCACGTCAAAGTGTTGGAGTCTTTTCCAAAGGGCAAGGGTTACACCATGGTGGAGCTGCTGCTGGAAACTGGCAGAACACATCAGATCAGAGTCCATATGTCCCACATCGGTTATCCTCTCGTAGGAGATTATCTTTACGGAGGAGAAGCTCCATGGCTCCTAGACAGACAGGCTCTGCACGCCTACAAACTATCTTTTAACCACCCGGTAACCGGCAAACGTCTGACCGTAGAAGCGCCTCTGCCCAATGACATTCAGGAAGTCATTAAAAAAATAAAATCTTGACAAGCTGGTAGAATTAGGTTATTATAAAAAAACTGTGAGGGAGTAGTTTGCACATCTGTGTGGTACGTCAACATACTGACCGCAAGGTCTGGCTTATCTTAAAAAACGAGACTCATGTATAGGGATCACTCTATACATGAGTCTTTTTTTGAACAATTTTTGGAGGAAACTATGGGAATTATTGAATTACTATTATTAGCAGCAGGATTATCAATGGATGCATTTGCGGTTTCAGTCTGTAAGGGGCTGTCCGTAGAAAAAACTGAAGTCAAGCACATGGCAATTGCAGGTATCTGGTTCGGTGGATTCCAGGCCCTGATGCCAATCATCGGTTACTTCCTCGGCAGCACATTCATGAAGTACATATCTGCCTTTGACCATTGGGTAGCCTTTATCCTTCTATTTTTGATTGGTCTCAACATGATAAAAGAATCCTTTGCGGCAGAGGAAGAGGCCGTAAGCAGTTCTTTTGCCTTTAAGACCATGTTGGTCATGGCAGTAGCAACCAGTATCGACGCTCTTGCAGTTGGAATTACCTTCGCCTTTTTGAAGGTAAATATTTTCTTGTCTGCTGCCCTCATCGGCATCACGACCTTTGCCTTTTCCGCTGCCGGCATCAAAATCGGCGGCATCTTCGGCTGTAAGTTTAAATCAAAGGCAGAATTAGCCGGCGGCATCATCCTCATACTCCTCGGAACTAAGATCTTGTTAGAGCATACAGTTTTTGCATAGAACCTCGTCCTCAGAGCAGCTCACTGAGACGATTGATATCAAGGTCATGAATTTCTCTTTCAGTTATGGTAAAAAAAGCGTCTCGTTCCATCAGCTTCAGCTCTTTATTCAGAGAAGAACGGCTGACATGAAGCATGTTGGCCAAAATGGACTGAGAGGACGGTAAGGTGATGGTCTCACCTATGGTGATGTTGTGCATCCCTGTGATCCAAAAAGCGATTCGTTCCCTGATGGTATGGTAATTGAGACAGTTGAGAAACAGTTGATTTTTCAACCCTCGATGGGATATGTATAAAATCAGCGAATACATTAACTGCGGATCAGCGGCAAGCATCTCTTCCATCACATTGACAGGCACCCATACGACTTCTGACTTTTTTACCGCATAGAGGTCATAAGTATAATGCTGTCTGCCGGAAAAGTAAAGAAATTCAGGAAAAATGTCTTTCACCTGAAAATAAGTATGGCAAAGTTCCATACCGTTCACTGTATCATTGACGGCTTTCAAAATACCTTTCGTTACAATTCCAAAATGTTCGATGGGTGTCCCCTGCTGTTGAATACATGCAGCCGACTGATACGTTTTGTGAATAAAGTACGACCGATAAGCCTTATTGTCCAGGCAGCGGTCTGCAAAAGGTACATGATACTCATTACCTCTGATAGAAAAATAATCTCCCATAAAAACCTCCCTCAGTGGTGTTCGTCACAGTTTCTGATCTTGCTTTAGATACTGCAAAGAGGGCTGATTTTCACAGCCCTTTTTTGCATCACTTTCAACTTTGATATCTATATTAAGCAAACGGTTTATCCAGGATATCGCACAGATCGTCGTAATCCTTTTCTCCGTTAAATCTCAATAGTTCTTTCCCATCCTTAAATACAGTGACAACCGGGATACCGCCTATATGATAGGTATCTACCAGATCTGCATTTTGATCTACGTCCACGTAACGCACTTCGTATTGTTCTGCAAATTCTTCCCGCAGGGCTTCTTCCAGAACTGGATGCAGCGCCTTGCAATGGGTGCAGCGTTCCGCTCCAAACAATACGAGGACAGGCTGTTCCTTGACCTTCAGCACATCTTCGTTCCAATTTGACATGGTTACTGGCTTAAAGAAGGAAGTGTCTACAGAGAACACTTTTTCTCGTTTTGTCACATCTTCTTCATCGTCCGTCGCGACGCAAAGTGCCACATCTTCATAATACGGCAAAGTGCCTTCCACATCAATCACTTTTTTCGCACCAAAGGCTCCAGCCCCTGGAACACGGTAAGTGATATTATCAATCGGTTTGATTTCAACTTCTACCGGCTTCGGTTCCTGCGGCACATAGCTGTAAGGGTAGCGATAAGCACGATAGATCATGTTGTTCTTCGGGCCCTTCTCGTTGTGGGTATAGTACGGCGAAATCCACTCCCAGACGATTTCGTGGTCCGGCGTCACCTCGATCAGACGGCCATCGGAACCTTCGTCGATCAAAGTATTTCCGTTCGGCAGGCGCTGGGCGCTGCTGACATAAGGACTGTAGAATTTACTTGCATCTGTAGGAATCGCATGCCCCAGTTCTTTCGGAGTCAATTTCCACACGATTTCCAGAGTGACAGGATTGAACTCCAATACCCTGCTGTAATCTCGCAGTGCATTCTTGCTGCCGATGGCTGATGATGGATTCGGAACACCATAACCGCCCCAGCCGCCGTTGTCGAATACCAATAGATTCCCTTCTCCCGGCAGTCCTTTCGGAATCATATGGAAATGGTGCTGGCCGATGATCCAGCCTAGCTTTTTCAGCTCTGGTGACGCGTTGAAATCAGGTCCGATGCGCCAGACGATGGCGCCGCTTTCCTTATCGATGATGGCCAGGATATTGGCTTCACGACAGTCAAAGATGATATTCTCCGGTTTAAAGCGCTGATCGCCCTGGTCATACCATTTGTTCGGTCCCAAGTAGCTCATGCAGTTGATGTGCAGGTAATCCCCTACTCCCCCGTCGGAGGAGCGCATGTTGGGATCACGAAAGAGCACGTTTTTCGCCGCTTCGTCGAAGCCCATCTCGTCAAAGTGGTCGCTGGCAGACCACTTCCAGAGGATATTGCCATCCCAGTCCACTTCGATCATAACGTCATCCAGCAGCTTCTTATCTGAAATCTTCGGATTATGTATGGTCTGGTGACAGAGAATCAAGGTGTTCCCTGACAGTGGCTCGGCATCCATTCCCGGTACATAATACCCGACTGGATTTCCCTCTCTCTGATAGTCGTGATGCTGACGAGCCATAAACCGGTGGTCGCGTCCAGGGTCGTCGATTTCTTCCAGGTGATCGAATTCCCATACGATATTGCCATCGTAATCGATTTCAATCAGATTGACACCGTCCTGCATACCGTAATCTGGATGACGGTAGCCGGAAAGCCCCATGACATATCCGCCTGGAAGCAGTTTTGGCGGCATTGCATGCATGTTCCAGCGGCGGATTTCATTGCCGTTCATGTCGAACAAAAGCACCCCGTCGTTGATGAGCGGAACGATCGTATAGCCGTTCCAGCATTTTTCTGGGTTATACACGGTTACTCCGTGTGGAAAGATAAGTGGCTGTCCCATAGTATTCTCCTCCTTAACATGATATCATAGACAAACAATCGTCTGCAGGCTTTACCTCGATCAACTTTCCATCTCTGTAAAAGGCTGCCGACACTGTCTGTTCTACACCTAAATTTTGATACAGCAGGCTTTGGCGCGTGATATCCTGACGATATACCTTCCATTGTCCACTAAGCTGCTGCTCCAGTTCTCCCGCTTTCTCAATCTCCTCATTACGATAAGGATTATAAAAGAGAAAGACGATATTGCCTGAATCCTCGCTGAGGATCCCCTGTATCTGATTCAATTCCTTCACATAACGCTCAGAGGCAACTGCTGCCACAGCGCCATTTGCTGCAGAAGTAACTACCTGCCTCAAGAAAGTCTGCGTACAATCACCTACAGCATATAGACCGGGCAGACTGGTTTCCATCTTTTCATTAACCTGTATATAACCACTGTGATCGCAGGTCACCAGATCACGAACCAGATCCGTCTGAGGAACCATGCCGACAAACAGGAACAGCCCTTCACTAGGAACCTCTCTCTCTTCGCCAGTATCCACCCGCTTTAACACAAGGGATTCTACATGATCGTTCCCTTTAATTGCCGCTACTGTCGTATTCCAGACAAATTCAATCTTCGGATTCTTATATGCATGTTCTGCCGCTACTTCGTTGCAGTCCAGATGTCCTTCCTCATGGAGCACGATGATGGAAACCTTGGAGGCAAAGCCTGTCAGATAATCTGCCTCTTCCACCGCCTGGTCGCCTGATCCCAGCACATAGATTTCCTTTCCCTTGAAAAACTCTGCGTCACAGGTTGCGCAGTAAGCGACGCCGTGGCCGGTGAATTCCTTTTCGCCCTCAATTCCCAGCTCTCTCGGCTTGGTCCCTAAGTCCAAAACGACGCTGCGGGCTAGAAAGTCACCTCTCCGCTTGGTGCTGACGGTAAACAGATCCTCTTCTTTTTTTATGCCAGTCACTGTGGTCCGCTTTAACTCTACGGTCGGATGGCTCAAGGCATGTTCGTGAAATCTTTCCATCAGATGCTGTCCGCTGTCTACCACTGTCCCGGGATAGTTGCGAACCTCATAGGTATCATTGATTCTGCCGCCGTAACTCCCCTTCTCCAGCAGTAAAGTCTGGCGTTCTGATCTTCCGGCATAAATTGCAGCGGATAAACCAGCCGGACCGCCTCCGACAATAATCAGATCGTAAAATTTCTCCATACTCTCATCTCCTAAATCCTTTTATTTATTTTTCTATCCCCTGCCAGCACCCAGAATATACAAACTCCGGTTAGAATCAGGCAGTAAAACGCTGTGCTGAAAACTTGAAAAGGTGTAACATGGGGTAAAAAGCTGTTATTTTGTACTATTTCATTGATAATGGTTACGCTTCCCATGACAAAAGCGCTGTTAATGGGAATGATCGAACTGACGTTGGTGGCACCTGCCATCAGGAGGATGCTTCGCCGCTCCGGCGTAATATCGCTGGCCTGGCCGATGCGGTCTGCTGCATCACCGAACATGAGTATCGACGGTAATACGCAGCCTGCCAGCAGAACATTGATGATCATCGTGCAGGCCATCAGTACCGATTCCGCACCTCTCTTTGTTTTGGTGAAGTCTCGTGACAAAATGAAATCGCAGCACTTCTCCAGCATGCCGCCGTCTACTGCAACCGCAATCAGACCGTAAAGCAAGATCGTGGATACTGTTACATCCAACATGCCGTAGATACCTTCAAAGATCACGCCAGTTAACGATCCCGTTTCATAATCTATATCGACGATATCAGAAAAACTGAACAGCCCACTGACGAGCCCGATCAAAAGCCCTGTCACAATGCCAAAGGATAATCCCATAAACAGATTTCTTGTTTTGAAGCAGATCGTCAAAAGAACTACAATCGGGATCAGCATCAAAAGCCCTGCGGCTTGAGAGTAATTTCCAATCTCATTGATATCGCCAGGGTTCCCGTTAGAAGCGCCAAAGAAATAGTAAATCAATATGGAAACCGCGCCAGCCGCCAGAATATACGGCGTTCTCTTTTTCATGGTATTTAGGAGATCTGCCGGTCTGCCAGTAGCTTTGTCGTGCTGAATCATGATGGTGGTATTGATGACCTGCGAGCTGGGCGAAAGTGCATCTCCGAAGAAAATGCCGCTGATCAAGGCGCCTGTCAGCATAGCCGGACCTGCTCCCAGCAAAATTCCCGGCGGATAAAAAATCGGAATGACCGCAAACAGCGCTGCAATGGGCGCGCCTGCCCCCATGGATATGATTGCAGATGCGAGAAAGCTGAAGACAACGAAACCGCTGCCTTCGATTCCCAGACGCAGACTGAGCCAGACAAATCCTCCGCCGATGTTTCCCGTACTCATCACTTTTGAAAAAATACCGATGATCAGGAAAATAAAAATTAAACGCGCATTTGCATATTGAGCAAGACCGTGAATAACGGAATCCCAGTACTTACTTCTGTTCTTGCAGAGGAAAAACCCTGTAATTAGGGAAAGCATTGCGGAGAAAATCAATCCCTTCATCGAATAGTAGTGAAAACCAATGGAAAAGACGCCGCCAAGGAAAATATAAAGACAGAAGGGCAGCATTGCAAAGACTTGACTTTTCCAGAAAATCAATTTCGGCTTTTCATTCATGATGACCACCTCCAGGCAAAAGGCCTTGTTTAGTTAAAATTATAACAGGGATATTGTTTTATACCTGTCAGCGTGCCGACACTTTTATTATTTTGTTTAAAAAATAACAGAGACCCTCTAAACTATGTCAGCACTGAGAGGGAGATGTCTGTGTATAGGCAACAAAAAGAGCAAGCTTTCAACAAAGAAAAGCTTGCTCTTTAAAGTTCCATATTTTTATTCTTCTAGCCTTGCTCCGCATCCGCCGCAAAAAAGTGTCCCCGGCGGATTGCTCTGCCCGCAATGGCAGCAAAAAATCGGCCGCTCTTCTGGGCAGCACTCCTGACAGGGCGGCTCACACTGTTCTGACTGCAGCCTCTCTATCTCCTGTCTGGCAGCCAGTATGCAGTGATACAGTTCACTGAGTTCGGGATCCGGCTTCATGCCGTTATCCAGTCTGTTCACTATCGCTTCACCAATTTGGCAGGTAAAGTCCTGTATTTTCTTTTCTTCACGGTTCACACTGATTGCGGTCTTCCCACTTTCAATCGCACTGCAGGCTTTCTCTGTCGCAGTATTTGCAAGGTCGTTCAGTTTGTCGAAAAATGCCATATCCATTTACCTCCTAATCCTTAAACATGCGATGAATTTTACTTTACTGGGTCCAGATACTGTTTTTCGTAATAAACCTTCATCGCTTTGTATTCATCAGCTTCTCGGTCAAAGACTTCGCTCTTATGAGTGTCCAGACTCTCTCTGATAATCCTCTGATGGAGATGCATGGAAATATTGATACAGTGATCTGAGATTCTTTCCATATTTGTCAGAACTTCTATGTATGAGATGCCGCCTTCTGTCGTACAGGCTCCAGTCTGCAGCCTGATAATTCGTTTTGACTTCAGCGTATCCACCATATCGTCAACTACATCTTCCAGAGGACCTATTTTGTGACATACACTTTCTTTTTCCTGCTGATAAGCAGTAACTGTGGTGTCAAGCGCTTCACCTACAGCCCTTGACAAGAAATTCAGCTCAAAGAGAGCGTCTTTTGAAAATCCAATCTCCTGTTCCATATTATATTCCGAGACTTCAAGAAGGTTCATACAATGATCCCCGATTCGCTCAAAATCACCTACCGTATGCATAAATTCCGTAGCCAGTCGGTTGTCCTCTCCGACCAAATGCTGCTCCGTAATCTTTACAAGATATTCCCCTAAGACGCTTTCCGTCTTGTCCAGAAAGCTTTCGTTCTCTCTGATTTTTTCGGCACTGAGCGGGTCGTGCTGGTACAAGCAGGCTGTACAAAGCTTATAGTTTTCCATTACTGCATCTGTCATGGATACCATAACTTTTTTGCATTGCTCCAGCGCCACAGATGGATTCTGTATAAAGATTGGGTCCAGCAACGCCAATTCTTCGTCTATCTTTGATACGTTTTTGTCTTTGACTACTTTCTTAGCAAAGGTAATCAGTATATTAATACAAGGCAGCATGACGATACAAGTCACCAAGTTAAAAAGCGTGTGGAAGTCAGCAATTCGCCCTCTGTTTACGGGCTCGTCCCAAAAACTGAAGCCGATTATTCCTTGATAAAGATAGATTGCAGTTAAAAAGAGGATGGCTCCCGCAATAGACATGGTGATGTCAATGCAGACGGCTCTTCTCGAATTCTTGTTGGTTCCAATGCTGGCGAGCAGAACAGTCACACATTTGCCGATGTTCTGTCCGATGACGATAGGCGCCGCCATGGAAAAAGTAATCGCACCTGTTGCCGACATAGCCTGCAGCACGCCGACAGAAGCAGAAGAACTCTGCAGCAGAACAGTCACGCACATACCGGCAAGTACGCCGAGCACCGGGTTAGTCAGCACTAAGAACAATTCCATGAATTCCGGAGAGCTTGCCAGCGGTTTGAAACTGGACTCCATCATGCTCATTCCGATAAATAAGATTCCCAGCCCTACTGCAATGCCGGCCTTGTCCTTGGTCTTGTTCTTTTTAGAAATAAGCATTACAAATGCGCCTATGACAACGCAGATAGGCGCAAATGAAGCTGGTTTCAGCATTTGAAGTATGAGATTATCATTGTTGATATCACCCAGTCTCAAGATCTGGGCGGTAATCGTCGTACCGATGTTGGCACCCATGATGATTGGTACAGCTTGCATCAGTTTGAGAATTCCCGCATTGAGAAAGCCGATGACCATGATGATGGTGGCCGATGAACTCTGAATGACGGCCGTTACGCCTGCCCCCAACAGAACCCCCTTCCCCCGGTTGCTAGTCAATTTCTCTAAGGTCTTTTCCATCTTGGCTCCGGCAAATCTTTCCAAAGACTGCCCCATCAATTTCATTCCGTAAAGGAATAAACCGACGCCTCCAAGCATCGTAAGTAGTGATTGTAAATCCAATGTTTTTCTCCATACGTAATTTTGTCGTTAGGACAATTATACTATATTATCCACTGTCTTTTCAACTAAAGTGTCAATTTTTTCAAAATTCATGTTTCTAACGTACATTTTTTCTACCAGATCGTGATTTTCTTTTGCTCTTGACAGAGCGGAAATACTTTCATTCAGCATCATACTGTAGAGTTTTGACAGCTTCTCAAGGATGCCGGCATTCTTTTCTGCATAATAAGCGCTGAGATAATCGTTGATATCGATCATGGTGATTTCACGACGATCCTCTTCTCCAGTGTCGATTTCCCACGGCTCCAGATCATGCCATTTGTTGGTAGTCGTGAAGGCCACGCCGATTTCCGGAATCAGCAAGTGCTCGATTTTTCTCTTTGGATCCATCGGGCAGTAATAGGCTTCTACATCAAAACCTCTGTAGACTGCGCCATCCAGCAGAATATTCATAAAGCTGGTATTGCTGTATCCTTCTGGCACATTGATTAAGTAAATTTTCTTCATCGTCTGCAGCAGGGACTTCACATAAGAAACGGTACCGTTTGGTGTGATGCCCGTAGCAAAGAATCGTTTGATGTTTCCAGCTTTAATGGAAATATCGTATTTCTTATACTCCCTTGCGATAATATCTGCAGCCAACTTGTAAATCTCTGATATTTCGATTCCTTCATCGGTGATATTTGAAAGATTGTCATAAATACACTTTGCCGACGCCATGTAGTTATAAGCGATCTTATACCATCTGGAACACTCTTCATTGTAGCTGATGATATCTTCTTTTTGATCTGCGATTTTCTTGTCATTCCAGAAATCACCAAAATTAATGATGGAATCAACCGCTCCTGGTGTAATCGGATCGATGATATGCGGGCTGGTTCCGTCAATAAATGCGATTTTTTTATCTGTAACGACAATCCCATCAAGGGAATTTTCATCGGCAGAACAATGTAAAAAATCGACGTTTTCTCCAGCTTCTGCAAGGCGTTCTCCTACCTTCGTTAAAAAAGTAGATTTGCCCGTACCAGGGCCGCCTTTAATGCAGATTATTTTTTCAGCTTCTCTTTGACCGAGAATATATCCATAGTAAGAAAAAAATCCCTCAGGTGTGTTATTTCCAGGGAAATAGTGACGT